>BNJU01000348.1_pt1 | contig 241194 bp, 244 predicted proteins | sample 8539281 | NCBI WGS metagenome assembly BNJU01 (sample SAMD00202456, study PRJDB9452) | human saliva metagenome | isolation source: human saliva | place: Japan
TGAAAATAATCCAGCATCAGAAAGCGAACTGGCTGTTTTAGCAGGATGACTTCCTTATCGATTCCTGCATTATCTACCATCTTTTATAAATCAAATATCCAAACAGTGCGTGGCATTAAATTTAAACACTTCGAATCTAGAAGATGATAGGGAATCAATCACCTCTCCCCCTGATATACTTAACCAGCACAGCGTTGACCTAGCTACCAGGGTGCGAGCTACGCTCATCAGATGGAAGCCCTCCAAGTCGACGAGCAGATCACAACGATCAAGCGACACAGAACAGCAAGGTAGGGCCAGACACCACCCGAGGTACTTGAAGACAGCGGGGGGTAGAAGTCCGCTCATCATCAAGGACCTCGACCTCTACCCGCAACCCCGGCCAACACCCGCTCCCCCACACTCAACTCTGAAGAGCCAGAAAACCCTCATGAATGGCCTGTTAGCAACCTCAAGACCAACTAGACTGTTATGGATTATGTTGGTCGCTAGATGATCGTTTGAGTAAGTCTTCCGGGGCAAGTGAACATCTCCATCCCGAAGCGCTCACGCTCGGCTAGGATGAGACCGTCACGACCGCAGCGTTTGTGTGTATCTGTGAAGCGTTGAACTGCCAGTTGCTGGAGATCGATGAACTGAAGCCACCTATACAATCGTTGTATCAAGAAAAACTACAGGTTTGGATGACTCATATGGCGAGTAAAAAGGGCGATGAAATGACTCTCGAGCGAACTCTCTGGGAGACCGCCGAGTCGATGCGTGCCAAAGGTAATCAGGAGGCATCCGAGTACAAGCATGTGGTACTCGGGCTCGTGTTTCTTAAATACGTCTCCGACAAGTTCTACGAGCGGCGCGAAGAGCTCACCCAGGAACTGATGGACGAGGGTATCGACGAGGACCAGATCCCATCATTCTTGGAAGATCGGGATGAATATTCGGGTAAGAACGTCTTCTGGATTCCTGATGGCGCCCGCTGGGAGCAGCTGCAGACCAAGGCCAAGTTGCCGGGAATTGGCCAGGCCATTGACGAGGCGATGCGACTCATCGAACGTGAGAACCCTACACTGACAGGCGTCTTGCCGCGCAACTACGGCCGCGAGGACCTCAAGGACGAGATGCTCGGTGAGCTCATCGACCTCATCGGCTCCATCGGTTTCGGTGCGGACAGCGATCACGGGGCTGACGACATTCTCGGCCGCGTCTACGAATACTTCCTTGGCATGTTTGCCGGGGCAGAGAAGGGTAAGGATGGCGGCGAGTTCTACACGCCACGCAGCGTGGTGAATCTTCTCGTCGAAATGCTCCAACCTTTCTCCGGCCGCGTGTACGACCCTTGCTGCGGCAGCGGCGGCATGTTCGTGCAGTCGGCTCGTTTCGTAGAAGCACACGGGGGTAGCCGGGATGCACTGTCCATCTACGGGCAGGAGAAGGCCGCCTCTACCTGGCGTCTAGCCAAGATGAACCTGGCGCTACGCGGCATCGAGGCAGATCTTGGCCCGCGTGATGCGGAGACCTTCACCGAAGACCAGCATCCTGACCTGCGAGCGGACTTCATCATCGCCAACCCACCCTTTAATCTGAAGGGGTACTGGTCGGCGGTCTTGGAGGATGATCCACGCTGGGCTTACGGCACCCCGAACGACTCCAACGCAAACTACGCATGGATCCAGCACTTCCTCTACCATCTCGCACCCTCAGGCTCGGCGGGCTTCGTCATGGCTAACGGCGCACTGTCGTCCAAAGCGAAGACGGACGGCACCATCCGCCAAGCTCTCCTGGAAGCAGACCTCGTGGACTGCATCGTGGCGCTACCCGACAAGCTCTTCTTCAACACCGGAATCCCGGCGTGCCTGTGGTTCCTCGCAAAGAACCGGCACGGTAACGGCCACCGCGACCGCCATGGGGAAGTTCTCTTCATCGATGCCCGCAACATGGGTGAGATGATCACCCGCGCACAACGGCAGCTCACCGAAGCGGACATCGAGCGCATCGCCAACACCTACAACACCTGGCGTTCCCGCAACGCGAGCGAGAATTACGAGGACGTCGCCGGATTCTGTAAGGCAGCCACACTGAGTGAGATCGCTGAGAACGACTTCATCCTCACCCCGGGACGCTACGTCGGCCTCGACCAGACAGAGGATCCCAATGCCGAGCCCGCCGAACAGAAGATCGCACGCCTCACCGCCGAGCTCCTCGCCGAGCTTGACCGTGGACACGAACTTGAAGCTCGGATTCGAGCAATGTTGGAGGGAAGGTAATGATTAGCACCTTCGGCGAAGTGTTTGAGGTTGATCCCAAGATAAAGATTGCGAAGAATAGTGACGTGCCATTCATCGAAATGGCAGATATCGAACCATGGGCCCGCACTGTAGGATCGAAAAGGACAAAAAAGTTCGCAGGTGGGTCAAAATTCCTTGATGGCGATGTGCTTGTAGCGCGAATAACACCCTCTCTAGAAAACGGAAAAACCTCAATCTACCGAGCCTCGAAGTCAGCAAAATCCGCTCCAGCAGGTGGATCTACAGAGTTCATCGTTGTTCGTGGTATCGCAGGTAGGAGCTTGTCTGAATTTGCCTACTACCTTCTGCGCACAGCAGACCTACGCTCGCATTTGATCGCAAATATGAATGGTAGCTCGGGCAGGCAACGAGTTCAGGCTGATGCTTTGCGCAACTATGTCGTGGACCTGCCATCAATCGATGAGCAGCGGCGGATTGCTGGTGTGCTGGGCGCACTGGACGACAAAATCGAATCCAACCAGGCTGTGATTACTCGCGCTGAGCAACTCATTGACGAGATCGCTGTGCAGAGGGCAACTGATCTTCCTATGGTTGCGCTCAGCGAGGTGTGCTCGCTCTCGAAGTCCACCTGGAAGCCTGAGACAAGTCCCGATCAGACGGTTCAGCTGTTCAGTCTCCCGGCCTTTGATGAGGGTGCCACGCCTGAGCAAGCTGCGGTGGCCTCAATTAAGAGCAACAAGACCTTGATGGATCGTCCGGGTATTCTCGTCTCCCGCCTCAACCCTCGTATCAGTCGAATGTGGTGGGTGGAGACCGATGCCGCCCGCGTCAACGTCTGTTCTCCGGAGTTCGCCTACCTGACCGCTGGAGACATGCATGGACTGGCTTGCACGTGGCTTGCTGTGCGTTCGCCGGAGTTTCGCGGAGAGATGGTCGATCGTGTAACAGGTACGTCGGGTAGTCACCAACGCGTTCGGCCGGCCGACCTCATGACGATCGGTGTCCCTGACTACCGATCGCTTGCGGAACATATACAGGCGACCGTGCTCACACTGCTGCATTTGGTTAGTGATAGGCGTCGGCAATCGGTAGCGCTCGCTGAACTGCGCGATGTGCTCCTGCCTGAGCTCATGAGTGGGCGGATGCGGGTGGATGAGGCTGGGTGCCTGGTCAGTGAGGCTCTTGATGAGGAGGTCAGAAGTGTCTGAGAACAAGCATGTTGAGGTGACCTCGTCGCAGTTTCTCGTCTTCACCAGCGAGGCGAACGGCACGATCGAGGTGCGCTACGAGGACGGAACAATCTGGCTCACCCAAAAGCTCATGGCGCAGCTGTTTGGCGTGGACGTGCGCACGATCAGTGAACATCTGCGAAACATCTTCCGGTCGCACGAGCTCAACGAAGACTCAGTTATCCGGAAATTCCGGATAACTGCCGTTGACGGGAAGGCGTACTCCACACAGCACTACAACCTCGATGCCATCATCTCTGTGGGCTACCGAGTCAATTCCATCCGTGCCACACAGTTCCGACAGTGGGCCACCAAAGTACTTCGGGACTTCACGCTGCGTGGTTACGTGATCGACCGCGCCCGCATGGAGCAGGGCGAAATCCTGGGCGTGGACTACTTTGAGCAGCTGCTTGAGGAGATCCGGGAGATCCGTCTCTCCGAGCGGCGCTTCTACCAGAAGGTGACCGATATCTTCACCACCGCTGTCGATTACGAGTCCTCCTCGCCGGTTGCAAAACAGTTCTTCGCCACCGTGCAGAACAAAATGCACTACGCGGTCCACGGTCACACCGCCGCCGAACTCATCAAAGAGCGTGCGGATGCGTCCCAACCGTATATGGGTCTCACCTCGTGGAAGAACAGCCCAGACGGCAAAATTCTTCGGAGCGATGTCACCGTCGGTAAGAACTACCTCACTACCGATGAACTCAAGGATCTGGGCCGCCTGGTGGAGACATATCTTAATCTGGCAGAATCTCGAGCACGCCGCCAGATCGCCACCACAATGGAAGACTGGGTGGAATTTCTCGACCAAGTTCTCACACTGGATGCACGCGAGATTCTCGACAATGCAGGGACCATCAGCAAGAAGATGGCTGATGACCATGCCCTGCGGGAGTTCACGGTGTTCCGTAAGGTTCAGGACGCCCACTACGTCTCCGACTTCGACCGCTTCACCATTGAAGCAGCCAAAGCCATTGATCCAGGTAATTATGATGCGCACTGATCACTTCGACGAGTCGACTGTGGAGCAGGCGGCGAAGGAGTGGCTGGCTGAGATTGGTTTCCACACGGGGTATGCGCCCGTGGATGCCGCAGTGGAGGATGTCAGGGATTCCCTTGGTGACTGCATCCTGTGGAGCCACGTGGCTAACGCACTCACCCGCCTGAACCCGAGTGCTGATTCCGAACTTGTTGGTTCTGCCGTGGCGCGAATTCAGCGCGCGGAGTCACAAGACGGCATGAGTGAGAACCAGCGACTCTATGAGTTGATGGTGCGCGGAGTACCGGTTGAAACAACTGGTGATGACGGCAGACCTTCCACCATGCGCCTACAGCTCGTGGACTTCGATACCCCGGGGAACAACGATTGGCGGGCGCTCAACCAGTTCACCATTATCGAGGCCGGCCACAACCGCCGACCCGACGTGCTCATTTTCCTCAACGGTCTGCCCGTTGGCCTGTTGGAGCTGAAGAACCCGGCTAATGAGAACGCCACTCTCCGCAACGCCTGGAACCAGATCCAAACCTATCGGCGTGAGATCCCCAGCGTCTTCATTCCCAACGTCGTCACAGTCATCTCTGATGGCACCAGTGCGGCGATGAGTTCATTCACTGGCGGCTTCGAGCACTATGCACCGTGGAAGACCATTGACGGGCGCGACGTCATCACGAACCGGCCTGCCCTCGAGGTGCTGCTCAAGGGAGTGTTCGCACCCGAGCGTTTCCTCGACATCCTGCGCAACTTCGTCGTCTACTCCGACGAGGCGGTCACCGACCAGGCGACCGGGCAGCGGCGCCGTGCCATCATCAAGCGCATAGCGAAGTACCACCAGTACTGGGCTGTCAACGCCGCAGTGGAATCAACCGTACGCGCCGCCGGTCCCGCTGGGGACAAGCGTGGTGGCGTGGTGTGGCACACCCAGGGCTCCGGCAAGAGCTTTGAGATGGTCTTCTACGCCGCCAAGCTCATGCGTGACCCGCGCATGGCCAACCCCACCCTCGTGTTCATCACCGACCGCAACGACCTCGATGACCAGCTCTACGGTGAAGTATTCGCCCCCGCACAGATCCTGCCGGAAACCCCGGTCCAGGCAACTGGACGAGACGATCTTCGCCGTCTGTTGACCCGCGCCTCGGGCGGGATCATCTTCACCACCCTGCAGAAGTTCGCACCTGGCCAGGACGGTGACACCAACCCGGTGCTCACCGACCGCCGCAACGTGGTCGTCGTCGCCGATGAGGCCCACCGCTCCCAGTACGGTTTCGAGGAAAGCCTCGACAGCCAGGGCAGGTTGAAAGCCGGACTGGCCAAGCACCTGCGTGACGCACTACCGGGAGCCACCTTCCTCGGCTTCACCGGCACCCCGATCGAGACCAATGACCGCTCCACCCGCGCTGTCTTCGGCGACTACGTCGACGTCTACGACCTCACTCGCGCAGTCGAGGACGGAGCCACCGTCAAGATCTTCTACGAGTCCCGCCTGGCAAAAATCGCCCTTGATGACGAACAGCTCAAAGATCTGGACGCACTGGTGGACGAGACCACTGAGGCGAGCGAGACAGAGTCTGAGCAGGCCAAGAGCAAGTGGTCTCGCCTCGAGGCTCTCGTCGGTGCCGAAGCGCGGCTGGATGCGATTGCCGCCGACATCGTCGCCCACTGGGAGAAGCGCCGCTCCTCCATGGCCGGCAAGGCAATGATCGTGACGATGAGCCGGCGCATCGCCGTCGCCCTCTACAACAAGATCACAGCCCTGCGCCCCGAATGGCATTCCGATGACATCGACAAGGGCCGTATCAAGGTCGTGATGACAGGCTCTGCTGCTGACCCCGCCGAGTTCCAGCCACACATCCATTCCAAGGATGAACGGCGTGACCTCAAGCTCCGGGCGAAGAACCCTGATGATGAGTTGGAGATCGTCATCGTTCGCGACATGTGGCTCACCGGATTCGATGCGCCGTCCATGCACACGATGTACGTGGATAAGCCGATGCAGGGCGCGGGCCTCATGCAGGCCATCGCCCGAGTCAACCGGCGCTTCAAGGACAAGCCCGGCGGACTCATCGTCGACTACATCGGCCTGTTCGCCTCCCTCCAGCAGGCACTTGGCGTTTATTCGCCCTCAGACCGTGAGCAGGCGGGTGTGCCCATCCAAGAGCTCGTCGATGTCATGCTGGAAAAGCATGACGTGGTGCGGGGCATACTCCACGGCGTCACCTTTGATTCCTCCCCGGACCTGCCAGCCAAGGAGCGTCTGTCGCAGTACGCCGCCGTGCTTGACCACGTCCTGTCTGACCCGGACCTCACCGCCAGGTACAACGACCAAGTGCTCGCCCTGGCGAAGGCGTTCGCGCTCGTGGCCTCACGCCCTGAGGCTGAGGCCATCCGCAACGACGTCCGCCTGTTCACCGATGTGCGCGCCGCAGTATTGAAGATACTCAACCCCGACTCAGGTGAATCACGGCATGGGGGCAGCAACCTCGATACCGTCCTCGGGCAGATGCTCAATGACGCGGTCACCGCAGACCAGGTCATTGACGTCTTCCAGTTCGCCGGCATGGACTCCCCGGAACTGTCCCTGCTCTCGGATGAGTTCCTCGACTCCGTCGCACACTCCACCACTCCCAACCTTCAGTTGGGGTTACTACGGCGGCTGTTGGGGGATCAGATCCGCACCGTCAGCCGGAAGAACCTAGTCAAGGGCCGCAAGTTCTCCGAGATGCTCAATGATGCCTTGACCCGCTACACCAACCGGTCGCTCACGACGGCAGAGATTATCGCTGAGCTGGTCAGCCTGGCTAAGGATATGCGTGCAGACCGTGAACGAGCCCAGAAGCTGGGACTGAGCGAAGCAGAAATCGCCCTCTATGACGCCATCATCCAAAACGACTCCGCTATTCTCGAAATGGGCGACGAAACCCTGAAGACGATCGCCCGGGAACTGGTAGCCACAATCCGCTCCTCGGCCACCTTGGACTGGACGCTCAAAGAATCGGTGCGTGCCCGCATGCGTTCACGCATCAAACGACTACTTGCCAAGTACAAGTACCCGCCGGACAAGCGTGAACAAGCCGTACAGCTCGTCATCAAACAAGCAGAACACTTAGCTACTGGAGAGCAGGACTAGGTGCAAGCCGTGTCCCTTTCGCGATTTCCGCGAAAGGGACACGTGTCTATAACTGGCTATTCATAGTTAGGTGAGGGTGAAGGCAACGGGGCCTGCACTGATTAAGAGCATGAAGATTCTGTAGTTGGAAGGGATACGGGCTTTTCATAATTGAGGGTGTAGTTGAGGTTGACGATGACACCTATAAAGACCCACAAAATCCCGCCGATAAACAGGCAAGCAACCGGCTGCGTAGACAGGTGCAGCCAGTAACCAATCTGCAAGCCAAGAATCGTTCCAAGCGCCCCAAACGAGTACGACCAGCTCATGATCCGCACAAAACGCGTGCCCTTAAACTCTGCCTGGCGAAACGTCTCAAGAACAACCATCCGCGCCCGGTTAAGAATGGTTATGGCAAGCACGAAACCCAAAGCCAAAATAAACGAGCTACCCACAGTCAACTCAAATAAGCCAAACAGCAGCAAAATAGCGCCCGACACCAGCGCGGAAGCCAGAAGCACCGTTTTAGCCGAGCCAATACGACGCAGCCAGCGCCCCGCCGTCGGCCCAAGCATGGCGCCCACACCAAAGACCGCCAGCACAAGCCCCATCCCTGTAAAAGCACCCAGGTGAGAGGCCCGTTCAGCAGACACCCCTGCCACCCAAAGCAAGAACAACTCACCAGTCATCGCACTAGCGATTCGTATCATCAGCGATAACAGCGGAGACGCCGGCCCCGAGGCAAAAAGATCCTTGAAAAACTCTTTTACCGGCAAGCGGCTACCAGTCACCGCGTATTCGTCATCGTCAACGTCAAGGATTGGCTCAGCCGCAAACGTGGTCCGTGCAAATAGCCGCAAACCCGCCCCACACAGCGATAAAACCAGGTTTGTCAGCAATAAAGCCTCAATGGAAACCGAGGCGAAGAAAGAGCCCAGCGGCCCGCCAATCACAAAGCCAATAAATGCGAGCCAAGAATAGAGCGTGGCGTTAAAAGCTAAGGCTGCTTTTTCGTCCACATTAGCGATAGCGGCCCCGTAGAACTCATCGGCAAGGTCACTGACCGGGGCGATCAGCGCGTCGATAAGCACGTAGGCAAAAAGGCAGCCAATCGCCAGCTGGGGCTGCAAGAACGTGACGGCTAGAGCGACGGCGCTCATTGCCGCTTCACACAGGTCTACAGTGATTAGTGCCTTGTCCGGGCTGATTTTGCCAACGATGCGCGCGTAAAACGGGAAGGTGAAAACAATGATTTGCTCGATCGTTTTTAAAGCAACAAGAGCAGAAACCGCGATAGTCCCAGATGCTGCAAAAGCACTGAAGCCAGCATTGACAACATAGTTACCAAACACCGAAGCGATAAGCCCGATGATCATTAAACGGCGCGCTTTAAGCAGTTTAGCTTGCGCTTTACCTGACAGAGTCATTTACCGCTCCCTCCCCTACCTGTCATTATCTTTCGGCATCGCTAACCGCAGCAGCTAAGCCATTATGAGGGTATCCATAAGGTCAACATAAGGCCAATGAGCTGAGTCCTGACTCTGCGCTGCTCGATGAAGGTCGCGATTCGCATCCCCGCGCGGAAGTCTTAGCCGCGCTCGGCCAGCCAGTTCTTGTACACGGTGCCAGACCTTCCTAGGACCAGGTCCATTCAAGCGGGCAGTGGGATGATCCTCCCCGCGAGTGGTCCACGATGTCGGTGAGCGCGTGTGGGCCCCGGCGGCGTCGGTCCTGGTGGTGCCACACATGCTCATCAACCCCAGCACCCGCAACCCCCGACCAACACCCGGTCACCCATACTCAACTCGGAAGAGCCATTAATGGTACCCGAGTTCCAGAAACGCTTGAGGCGACTGCATAGCATCCTCCAAAAGCCCCGCCCGGGCAAGACCCACCACTTTGGCCACAGTCCTTGCCTGACAGTTGATCGACCGCTCCGGATTATGCTCGATATCGGTGAATGCATCGAACATCATTACCTGCTCAACGAGCTTGTCATCATGACAGAGAGCCGACGCGTACAACCAGTCGTAGAAATAAGTCTTCGGCTCTAATGGGAATTCATGTGCAAAATACTTGAAACCAATGAGCTTCCGCTTGCCCTCAATCGCCGATCTGTCTTTGCCGCGCGACTCGAGGCGTCGAAAAGATCAACAAACGGGCCACCATGCGAAAACACTTTTGAAGCCTGGAAAGCACATTCAACACTGTAACTTCCACGCCCTGGACATTCAATCATCAAATTAAACGCGCTTAACTGAACTCCAATGTCCCTTTTACTCCTAGACGACACCTCCAGAACGCGCGACGAAGGAAACTTATCCACATACGACGCATGCAAACTTGCAACCGAACGCTGCTTCTGCTGAATAGAAGATCCGGGAAAATACTCAAAATCCAGAGATAGTTCCGAAACGTACGGTTTGTCAGACTCAGGTACAAAGACAGGCCTACGAGCCATAACGAGGCCCTTTCTCGCTCAACACAGTACCCCAACGATCAAGGAAAGCAAAAACACTCAAACTCGTTAGAATTTTCACTTCCATTGACCAAAAATACTTCCACACTTATTCAGACTGCGCAACCTTGCGCACTCATGTTACGAATGTATCCCTCGCAGCTGTGAAGGCCTCGAAAAGGGCGCGAATAATCCAGCATCGCGGTGCTTGCGACGCTGACAGTGGACTGCAGGCTAGCTGCAGAAACTGCCGAAGAAACCACTCTTTTTCTCAGCGAGGGCGTACTCCTCGTCGGTATGGTTCTTATCGCACCACTGATCCGGGGGAACCTGTTCCTTCACGGAGTCGATATGCTTGCCGCAGCCCTTCCAGGTGATCTTTCCGCATACCTCGCAGGTAGTGGGTCGACACATGATCGTCTCCTTCGTTGTTGCGCCTCGAGCCCCTCGTTGGACCCGCTGCATGGTGTTGCGAGCTTCCGCTCTCGGGTTTGTTGATCGGGACGCAGTTCAACCTATAGCAGTCGTCTACGCTGGTCATCATCTGCGGGATGCCTATTTAGAGTGGGTATTGAGCCTCTTCTGCAGAACTCGCATCGCCACGGCCTTCATACGGGATCAATAGTCCGTTCTCGTCGGATACCATAACATTGCTAATCCCCATGTTTCGCTGATCTTGCGGTAAAGACTGGCGAACGTTCCAGGCATCGTAGACGAAGTCTCTGCGTCCCAGCCGAATCGCCGACTCCACCACAAAGTGGCGACAACGGCGGAAGACTTCGTCGGAAAGGTCAGATCCAGGACGCCAGTTTAAACGGGCTCGATTATTCATCATATCGACCCCCGGTGTATATGCTAAGAAGAACGTGTATTCTTGGACATCAATCCCCAGAACGAGAATTCTCAGCCAACTGTCCAAATTTTCCAACCATTCGAATGCCTTCTCTCCGACTTTCCCGCCATGATGTCGGATATCGTAACCTGAAGGAAGAGAGCTCGGCTTAGTACTGATGAGGGGTCGTCCCGGGTAGTATCTCTTACTTTGCTGATACCCCTGCACCAGGGCCTCGAAGCTGAGGCGCAGGTACTGAAAAGCAAGCATGCGATCTTCTTCGCCCGTACCAGAGCTATAGTCATCTGCTCGGCGTATATACTCGCGCACCTTAGGATCACGCACAAAGCCGAGCAGCGATACTTTGGCGAATGGTGTGTTGAGCCCCTGCTCAGCTGCGTCAGCGAGGAAGTTAAGCCCTCCCGCGATATGCCTGTCGATCGTCTGCTTGTTGCTTTGATTGCCATGATGTTTGAAAGCAACACGGGCATTGTTCAGAGCAATCATGGCACTGCGATGACCGGACAGGTCACAGCTCTGAGTTTTTATATGATTGCTGACAGCATCAAACAGCTTCGCGAATTCCTTGTTTGGAGTAGCCACTTGATGGACCTCCGCTATAAGGCCCAGCATCGACTCAACTGCATCGTGGATGGTCGAAATGCTTATTGCGTTGAGCGGTTCCGGGTCCTTCGCTTGATTCTCTGCAAGATCAGATTGGTATCTAATGATACTCAGCCACTCGACATGTTCCCGTTTCAATTCCATATGTGCCTCTCCCCTACGAAGATCATAGTAATAATAACGGGAATGCTCAGAACACAGCGAGAGCCCTCTGGAGGCAAGAAAATATGGGCAGTAGTGGCTCTCAGGCCGAATACTATAGAGGCCCGGACACAATACCAGCCCGCGAACGCACATAGGTCGCTATAGAGTGTGTTTAGCCGGAGGTGATTTGCCCCAAAACCAAACTAACTCGCGCCCATATCCCTAACTTATTCCCAACTAAGGAACAAAGAGGACATTTACGCGAGTCAGAGGTTTTCAGTGGAGATGCGGGGAATCGAACCCCGGTCCGACAGCAATGCAACAGGACTTCTCCGGGTGCAGTTTGCTAAAGAGTTTCTCAGCCTCAGCGTCTCACGCAAACTAGGACGCTTGGAACAGGCTCAGTCGACTAAAATTCCCTTAATTCCCATCGACAAGGAATTAAAGCAGTGGCTCTCTTAAATGACGCCAGTGACCGGGGCGAAAGCAAACCCGGGCTGACGGACTTGGCGACTGGCTCAGGCGGCCAGGGCGAAGTCGGTGCGGTTGTTATTGGCACCTATTGGTTTGAAACAGAGCGTTAACGAGATGACTGCTCATCCTCGACCCGCTTCTACTGAATCCACTACCGTCGTCGAAACCGATCATCCCCTATGTAGTTATCTGCCTACGGCAGGAATTGCATTCTAGCACAGCCTCCCGAAAAGCGCCAGTCCCAGCGGGGTTTGCTAGTGCCGACGACGCCGCCCGCGTCACCTTTCAGCCAGCGCCGCCCGCGTAGCCTCTCAGCTAACGCCGCCCGCGTCGCTGCCCGCTCCCCCAGCAGCCCTCAGCCCTGGGGCGCGAACTGACCCCACACCCCTGGGACGCGAACTGAGCCCTCAGCCCTGGCGACGTCGAGCTGCGGCTACCGCCCGAGCAGCCTCGCGCTTATCCTGGGCCTCACGCAAAGCCTGACGCTTATCCCATTCCTGCTTACCGCGCGCTAAAGCTACCTCAACCTTGGCTCGCCCGTTGATGAAATACAGCTCCAACGGCACCACGGTATAGCCCTTGGCCTGGGTTTTAAACGCCCAACGGTCAATTTCGCGACGGTGCATCAGCAAACGCCGCTTGCGGCGCGGAGAGTGGTTGTTCCACGAGCCCTGCGAGTATTCAGGGATGTGCGCGCCCTGCAGCCAAGCTTGGCCGTGGCGGTCAATCTCCACCCAGGCGTCAACTAGCGACGCGCGCCCCATCCGCAGCGCCTTAACTTCCGTGCCGGTTAGGGCCAGGCCAGCTTCGAGTTTTTCCTCGACGGCGTAGTCGTGTAGGGCCTTCTTGTTGCGGGCAATGGTCTTGTGGGCATCCGAGGCAGCCTTAGCCTTCTGGGCGGCCGTCAGCTTCGGTGCTTTATCCTGCTTAGCCATAAGCGCCTCCAATCGTTGTGTATAAAACAGCCGGACGCATCAGTTTACCCGATACATCCGGCTGTTGCGCGAATTAATTCAGCGTCCCGCCAAAGCCCACCAAAGCTCTCCAGCGCGCGGCGAGCCCAGGCGCACACTCGCAGTCCTGCTCGCCAGCGCGCGGCAGGGCAAGCACGTGCGCCACATAACCTGCCAAAGCCCACCAAAGCTCTCCAGCGCGCGGCGAGCCCAGGCGCACACTCGCAGTCCTGCTCGCCAGCGCGCGGCAGGGCAAGCACGTGCGCCACATAACCTGCCAAAGCCCGCCAGCGCGAGCTGCGGCTTAGAAACCGGGCAGGCTCATGGGGTCAATGTTGACGCCGTCGCGAGTGACCTCAAAGTGCACGTGGCAGCCGGTGGCGTAACCGGTGGCGCCGGTGTAACCAACCACTTGGCCACGGCTGACGCTGGCCCCATCACCCACGGCGCGCCCAGACATGTGGCATAGAGTGATGTTGTAGGAGTGGCCGTCAATGTAACCGAGGTTGATATCCAAGCCGATACCGCAGGAAACCGAATACCAGTAGGTGGCTACCCCGGCCGCCGGCGCGTATTGGGGCTGGTTACAGTCAGCAGCAAAGTCCGTACCGGCGTGGCCTTGGGCAACCCCAGTAACCGGGTGGACGCGGTAGCCAAAGGGACTAGTCACTGTCCAGGGCGCGGGAATTGGGTGGCCAATATAGCCGCTACCAAGCGAGTCAGACCTGGCCGAACTGGAAGATACATTAGACATACTGCCGCTGGCCACAGCCTGCGCGTTGGCGGCGTCGATCTTAGCGATCTTGGCCTGGGCGGCGGCCTGGTCTTTAGAAACCTGGTCTAGCTGGGCCTGCAAGCCGGCTTTCTGGGTTTCCAGGTTGGAGGCGGCGGCTGAGGCGGCTGAGGCTTTAGCGGAGACCTCGTTGCGCTTGGCGGCAGCCTGGTTGGCGGCGTCGGTGGCTTCCTGGGCGGCCTTGTCTGCCTGCACCTTCAGGTTGCTGATGCGCTTGGCGACGGCGTCCTGGCGGGCTTTGCGGTTAGCGTCCTTAGCGCGCTGGGCTTCGGCATCAGCCAAAATCGACTCCTGCACGCTGGAGGCCACCTGGGTGACGTTGGAGCGCTCAGTCATCTGCGAAACCGAATCGGACTGCAATACGTAAGAAAGCGTGGTTAGCGAGTTGTCGCCCTGGTAGGTGGAGACCACCAGTGAGGCCACTGCTGCCTTGGAAGCATTGGCTTCCTTGGAGGAGTTAGTGGCCTGCTTGTTTAGCTGCTCCTGCTGGGCCTGGGCGCTAGCCAGCTGGGTGTTTACCTGCTGCTGGGTTTGCAGGGCCTGGGCTTGGATCTGCTGGGCTTTAGCCAACTCAGTTTTAGCCGCAGCCAGCTGGGTGTTGGCGTTTTGGGCATCCAGGTAGGCCTGGCCCAGCTTGGCGTCCACGCCTTCTAGCGAGGAGCGCAGCTGCGCTTCTTTCTGGTTGGCGCTGTTTAGCTGGGATTGGGCGTCGTCGCGCTCGTCGGCGTGAGCCACCGGCAGGCCGTGACCCACTAGCCCCAGGCTCAGGCTTAAGGTGGCGGCGGCCGCCATCACCAGTGAGCCTGCTTTAGAAAGCGAAAGCTTTTTCATGATTTAGACCTTGGTGTAACGCGAGAGTGAAACCATGGAGGAAATTCCAGCTAGCACAATCGCCCCAAGCATCAAGAACGGCGCTACGGTGAGCACTTCGCGGGTGCCAATGAAGGCCATGGTGATAGACAGGGACTTAGCCAGCCAGTCGTTAATCAGGTAGTGCACGCCCAGCAGTAGCACGCCTACCGCCAAGATAGCGCCGGTCAGGGCCGCGAGCATACCTTCAAGCATGAATGGCAGCTGGATGAAGGTGTTGGAGGCACCCACCAGGCGCATGATTGAGGTTTCTTTGCTGCGCGACATGGCCGAAAGTTTAATGGTGGTGATGATCAGCAAGAACGCTGCCACCGCCATCACAATGGCTAGGCCGGCAGCAAGCCATGAGGCCCTATCCATCACCTTAAACAGTGGCTCAAGGGTGGCCCGCTGGTCTACCACGCGTTCAACCCCGGCCCGGCCTTGGAATTGCTCAGCCACCACCTGGTACTGCTTGGCATTAACCAGTTTGACGCGGAAGGAAACCGGCATCATGTCTTCAGTGGCGTTGCGGCCAATGGGCGAGTTGCCGTAGGCGGCTTTGAAGTTTTTGAAGGCCTGCGCTTTGGTTTCCATCTGGAAACTCTTTACGTAGGGCTTGAGCGAGTCTGAACGCAGGAAGGAATCTACCGAGGCGATCTGTGCCTGAGTGGCTTCACCGTTGGGGCAGCGTGCCTGCGAGGAGGATGAGGGGCACATAAAGATGGACACCTCAACCTTGTCATACCAGGCCCCCTTCATGGCGCTGATCTGCATCTGTAGCAGTGAGGATGAACCCACAAACAGCAGCGACACAAAAGAAACCAAGATAACGGACACGGTCATAGCCATGTTGCGGCTTAGACCCTGGAAAACCTGGGAGAAAATAAACCTGATACGCATTAAAACTACCTCAGCGGTTGGAGCCGTAGACGCCGCGTGCCTGGTCACGCACCACGTGTCCCTCTTCAAGTTCGATTACGCGCTTGCGCATCTGGTCTACGATTTCGTCGTCGTGGGTGGCCATAACCACGGTGGTTCCTTGGCGGTTAATCCGGTCTAGTAGACGCATGATTCCTACCGAGGTGGAGGGGTCAAGGTTACCGGTGGGCTCATCGGCTAGCAGTAGCTTGGGGCGGTTAACCATGGCGCGGGCGATTGCCACACGCTGCTGTTCACCACCGGAAAGCTCATGCGGTAGACGCTTTTCCTTACCCTTTAGGCCCACTAGTTCTAGGGCTTCGGGCACGGCTGAGCGAATGTAGTAGCGCGGCTTGCCGATCACCTGCGGGGCGATAGCCACGTTTTCGAGTACGGTCTTGTTTTCCAGGAGTCGGAAGTCCTGGAACACAGTGCCGATTTCGCGGCGCAGCTGGGGTACCTTCCAGGTGGAAACCTGGGATAGGTCGCGGCCAAGTACATGGATTGAGCCGGAGGTGGGACGTTCTTCGCGCAGCACTAGGCGCAGGAAAGTTGATTTACCTGAACCCGAGGCGCCCACTAGGAATACAAATTCCCCCCGTTCGATCTCAATATCAACCTCGTTTAGCGCCGGCCTGGCGCCGCGTTTGTAGACCTTAGAGACTTGGTCGAAACGGATCATAGGGGAGCCCTCCTAAGTATGCAGACTCCCTCACCGTACGCGCATAAGGGCGCGTTACCTATTAGTGACACACCCCAGACTAGTCACACTCAGAACTAAATTAGGATTAGCTCATGAGCGAGAAGGCAGTTGACTCTATCGATTTGGGTTCTTGGGCTCGGTTTACCCCCTCTTTGGTTAGTTTTTTAAGTAACGACGTCGACGCCGGCGCTCGCCTAGTGTTTTATGTGGACCAGCCCTTGCTTGCGCCAGATACGCAGCTAACCGCGCCTGGCCTAGCTAATAAGCTGCTGCGCCGCAAAGCCAAGATTTCTAGCGATAAGCCAGGGATTGCGGTTTTGGTTGACCAAACTCAGGGCGCACTTAGCTATACGGCTTTAGCTCCGCGTGTAGATGGCCTAGAGCAGCTGCTACTGGGCCCAGCTCACGTTATGCAGCTGGCTTTGCTGGGCTGGGATGCCCAGCCTAATGCCCTGACTTTTAAAACCACTGATGCAGCTAAGCTGGCGGAAATAATCACCCGCTCTCTGCTTGAAGTTTTTAAGGTCTCCCACCCGGCTGATCTTGGTCTAGATCTGGCCTAGCCATACTCTGACCAAGCCACATTTGAACTGGTCAAAGCTGTGTTTCTAACCTTTAGCGCAGAACTTGGCCAGTTTCAGTGCAGGCTTTTAGACCAGGGTGTAGTCGGTACTCCACTGATCTTGTGCATCCAGGCTGGGGGTCACTAGCTCAGGGCCACCGTTTTGGGAGGCAATAGCAGCGGCCAAGGCCGCGCCCATATCCGGGGAGCTATTGGTACCCGGTACACCCGTGATTTCTGGGGCGCAGGCGGTTTCAGGCCCGTCAGGCCCGCTCATGCTCTCAGGGGCGCTCATTGCTTCCGGCGCGCTAGCAGGCTCTGGCGCGCTCATGGTCTCAGGACCACTCATAGCCTGCGGGCCGCCCATGGCCTGCGCTCCCCCAGCGCGCTGCGCAGCTAGCTGCGCCTCGCCTTGCTCACCAGCCTTGTCGTGGATGATTACCACCTTGGTGTAGTGGGCTTCGCCGCGAGTTAGATCATGGCCGGCGCAGTGCAGGTGTAAAACCATTGAGCTAACTCGCTGACCAGAGCGCATCCAGTGGTCCTCCCCCAGCCTGCCGCACAAGATCACTGGGTCGCCTCGCTTAAATGACTGGGCTAAGTGCTCAGCTAGGTCTCCCCAAGCCTTGGCGGTAAACCATAAGGTGTCGTAGTTGACCCAGCTGCCAGACACCATTTGCCCATATGAGGCGGCTACACGGAACCGGCAGTAGGGCTTTTTGCCTTCCTGCCTGGTTAGTACTGGGGCGGTAGCCACGGTGCCCTGGACAGTGACTTCAATGGCGCGGTTCATTTACCTCTCCTTTGCGCGCATCGTTTAGTGACACAACCAGGATCAGTCAAAAAGCAAGCACCCCGCTTGGCCGGTGTGTATAAGCCTCGTGGGGCCAAAAAGTTCCCCACCTGTGCACAAAAGCGGCCTCGCCTGCCCCCGCGCGGCGCATACCCAAAGCAGGTCCGCCCAAGTGGGCCCACCAGAAACCGCCCAGAACCGGCGCAGAAAAAGCGGCGGCGGCCAACAACAATGCTGGCCGCCGTCGAAGTTAAAACTGGCTCAGGTTTAACTAGCTCAGGTTTACCCCCCGCTACGCTTGGGTCTTCTCCACTGCCAAAGCCGCGCGCAGGCGGTTGTGGCGGGCAAATACTGCCTGCATAGGTTTAACCATGTCGCGGTTAACCAGCTGGTCAACGCGTCCCCTGGCAGCCTCGCGATAAGCAGCGGCTTCCCGATTAGCGCGGCGCAGGCGCAGCCAGTAGCTGGCCACAACCGAGAGCACACCCACGGCCACCAGCGCGTAGCTGGGCACGCCCCCATTCTTAAAGAACATCCAGCCAAATCCGGCCAGTACCGCAATCCAGCCTAGCCACCAGCCCAGCTCAATCAGCAGCTTGCGCGGGCGCGGCAGAGGCACTAACGCCACCAGGTCAGTCACCCCGGTGACCAGTCCTTCAGGGTCAGAAACCGCGTCTTGCACCGAGTTAACCCAAGCCTGGGGCAGGTAGTCGGTGTTGCGGTGCAGCCAAGTGGATGCCTGGGCGGCCACGCTCACTCGCGAGGGGGCTTCGGGGCGTGCCAAAGAAGGCGGGAAGATTTTACGCAGGCCAGAAGCAATCGAATCAGCCACTACACCCACGCCGGCGCTACGTGACATTTGCTCCTGGAAGTCGGAGGTGGCCGGCTCATCCAAGGTGGCATCCCGATCGGCCACGCTCACCGACAATCGCTTGGCGATAGAGTCCAGCTCAGCTGAAGCAGTACGGGCAGCGTTAGATTCGCGCTCAGAAACCTGGCGGAATAGCTCACGTACCTGGTCTAGGTTGTCCCCGCGCTTAGCGGATACGGCGATCACGCGCACCTTATCCAGCCCGTCTGCCAGCAGCAGCGCGCGCACATCGTCAATCAGGGCTTGGGTACCGCCCGCAGGTAGGGTGTCGATCTGGTTGATCAGCACCACCATGTCTTCCTGGCGGGCACCCAGGCCGCGCAGGTAGCCCTCGTGCAGGGCGGCGTCGGCATATTTGCGGGTCCACAACCCAAACCAGCAGGTCAGCTAGGGGCACTAGGCGGTCTACCTGCAGGGCGTGGGCGGTGGTTACCGAGTCATAGTCGGGCACATCCAGCAGCACCAAGCCATCAAGGTAGTTTTCGTCGTCGCCGTCGAGAATGGACTCGCGCCTAATGCGGCGGTGCGGGTCTACCCCCAAAAAGTCCAGCAGGGCGGTGGCGTCGTCGCCCCAAGTGCAGGCGGCGGCACGTGAGGTGGTGGGGCGGCGGGCACCCACGTCGGCAAAATCAAGCTTGGTTAGGGCGTTGAACAGGGAGGATTTACCTGAACCGGTGCCCCCAAAAAACGCTGCCACGGTGTGGTCTACGCCCAAAGCTAGACGTTTAGCCACATTATCCATTCCTTGACGGGCAGGAATTACCAAGGAGGCGCTTACCTCGTTGGGGGCCGCGACTAGGGCGCAGCGCATTTCCTCAAAAGCCGCCTATCAAGGCTGGCAGCGTCGATCATCAATTCGCTCCAAACAATCCGAAGGGTTTCAGCTCACTGGCACGCAGGCGTAAAGACGCCGCCAACTGCGCGGTAGGAGCCACAGCTACAGCGCTTCCATCAGGCGAAAGCGCGGTCAGTGTCTGTTCTACCTGAGTCCGCAGCTGGGCGCTAGCCAATTCTAATGCGTCTTGCACCTCAAGTCGCGCGGCAGCTTCCCGGGCTCGTACCACCCCGGTAACGGCCACCACCAGGAAGTCTTTCAAGGCAGGCGCGGTTAGCCCACGCGGCACCTGGGTGGGCTCAGCGATTCCCTCGTACCACTTAGAAATAACCTCTGTGGCGGAGCTGGTGCGCGGGTCTACCCCGGCGCCTTCCAGCGTGGCCTGCCCCCAAGCGAATTTAACCTTGGCAATGCCCTCAAGAATGGTGGCTTCTAGACGGTCATTTAGGGCCAGGCGGCACTCTTGCGAGAGCGTGTCTAGGGCCTGCTGGCGGCGCTTGCGTTTGAGCCCAAAGAAACCGTTTTTGAGGGTTTGACCCTGGGCTAGGGTACTTAGCGGCGCGCCGGAGCTAGCTAGGGCCAGCCAGGAGGTGGATACAGCCCCCTGGGCGGCGGTGCCGCGCTCGACGTCCTCGTTAAATTCGTGGATTACCGAGCCCAGCAGCTGGGCGCAGTTAGTGTCCAGGTTATGGGCGGCTTGGGATTGCTCGTCGACGGCGTCGGCCAGGCGGCTTAGCTGCTCACGTAGCGAGGCCCATACGGCTCGCCCGGTGCGGCGCAGCAGCCCCTCAGCGCGGTGCTTGCCAGCCAGCAGCTGCAACCAATTACGCAGCTCAGCCACCTGTTCCACAGGCAGTAGGCCCTCGTGGGGGCCGACGTCGCCAACTACGAAGAAGGGGGCCTGGTCTAGCCCCATCTGGGCCAAGCGCTCCATCAGGTCTGTGCGGATCTCGTTAAGCACAGGGCCGCTGATGCGGTTAAGCACCACCGCGATCTTAGTGTTGCGGGTGTTGGCCAGCTCCAGGGTGTACCAGGGGGTGGCGTCGCCATAGCGCGCCGCCGTGGTTACAAACAGCCACAGGTCTGCCGCCTCCAGCAAGCGCGCCGCCAAGGCCCGGTTGGATTCATGTACCGAGTCCAGGTCACTGGCGTCCACCAGGGCCAAGCCGGCCGGGACGACGTCGGAAGTAACCATGCGCGAAATCTGCGACAGGGGGTGCTTAAGCAGCACCTCTTGATCCTCAGGATTGCACACCAGCACCGGGGTTTTGGTGGTGGGGCGCAAAATACCTGCAGCCGATACTTCCGTACCCAAAATTGAGTTGACCAGCGTGGATTTACCGGCGCCAGTGGAGCCACCCACCACCACAATGGCGGGCGTGTCGCCGTCCTCAAGCTGAGGCAGCAAATTGTCACCCACCTGCACCTTCAGGCTGTCACGCAGGGCTACCGCAGAGGGCGCCAGCGCGGAGACAAACGGGAAGGAAAGCTGATCTAAATTTTTGAGTACATCTTGCAGTACATCTATAAGCTGACCGCGGCTGAGGGAGGACACTACAGTAGCGTCGCTGGAGCTAGACGTAACCATAACCACAACTTTACTTTATGTTTGCACGCACATACGCAGAAATTACGGATATATCAAAAGATAAGAAATGGCGCCCCCGGCCGGACTCGAACCGGCAACCTGCGGATTAGAAGGCCGATGCTCTATCCATTGAGCTACGGAGGCTTTGCTTTAAGTTTAAAGCAAAAGCGGCGCAAGGTAAACGCGAGTGTAAACCGGTAAATAATTATGGCAACTAATCACTAACCAGTTAAAAGACATGCGTAATTCACCCCCGCACATAAAATAAAACCCCGGAATTAACCGGGGTCTTAAGCGGGTGGCTGACGGGGCTCGAACCCGCGACCTCCTGGACCACAACCAAGCGCTCTGCCAACTGAGCTACAGCCACCATGTGCATTACCTGCAACAGCAATGAACTTTAGCTGCTTTACCCACCTGTACGCCACTTACGCGGCTGTGCATTAGGTCACGCTTTGGTCCAGGAGTGCCCAGAAGCGAGCCGGGCGCACTCCAGGGACACTTCCAAAGCGCCCCGGGCACGCTGCACAGGCACTCCAAAAACGGCTTAGAAACGTTCAGCAATGCGTGCCAGGGTGGAGTCAGCGCTGATTTGGGCCGCAATGGCGCCATAGTCGCGCTCTCCCTCACCCTCAAATAGGGCCTGGCGATAGTAGCGCAGCTCATCGATGGAATCAGCAATGTCGCCCAGGGCGCGGTGGTTGCCGGTCTTTTCGGGGGCATGGCTGTAGGCCTGGGGGTACCAGTGCTTGGCCAGCTCCTTGATGGTGGATACGTCAATGATGCGGTAGTGCAGGTGCTCAATAACCTCAGGCATGTCGCGAGCCAGGAAGTTTTTGTCGTTACCAACGCTGTTTCCGGCCAGCAGGGCGGTGCGCTCTTGGGGCACTAGACGCTTAATGTAGGCCAAAACCTCGGCAGTGGCAGCCTCCATGTCCATAGCCTCCGGCCCGGCTAGCTGCTCTAGCAGCCCCGAGTGGGTGTGCATGTTACGCACAAAGTCATTCATCTGCTCTAGGGCTTGCGCACTGGGCTTAATCAGCAGGTCAATGCCCTTATCTAGGGGCTGTAGCTGGTAGTCGGTGACGATTACGGCCACCTCAATTAGGGCGTCGTCAACTAGGCTCAGCCCAGTCATTTCACAGTCGATCCAAACCAGCGGATCGTGCATCAGGCTCTCTTTACTCACGTAGGTAAGTGTACGCAGGCGCCGGCGCGGGGGTTAGTTTTCGATACAACTGTGCCCTAGCAGCTAGCGTGGCCCGGTGGGGCTGGGTAGTTGCTAGGGCACGTTCAGCGCGCCGCCGGCTTAGGCGCGTGGCCTAGGGCGTGGCACGCGCAGCTTAGGCTGCGAGGCCGCTGGCTTAAGCTGCGCGTCCTGCCGTTTTTAGGGCCGACGGCGCCTGGCCCGTTTTACCGGGCCGTTGCGCGGCCGCCGGTTAGTTGCCTTGGGCCTTAGTAGCGCGTTCGATGGCGTCTTGCAGGCGCTTTTGGGCATCGCCGTAAGCGCTCCAGTCGCCACGCTTCATGGCGTCGTTGGAGTCCTGCATGGCCTTCTTAGCGTCCGCCAGGGCCTGGCTCAGCGCCGGGTTGTTGCCGGTAGCCGGGGTGGCGCCGGTAGCCGGGGTGGCGCCGGTAGCCGGGGTGGTGCCGGTAGCCGGGGTGGTGGCCGTCGACGCCGTCGGGCTAGACGACGTCGGGCTGGCAGAGGCGCTCGGAGCCGCAGAGGCCCCAGGCGAGGCAGCGGGCTGCTTATTGGTGTTATTGGCGGCGCCGTTATCACCGTTTACGATCTGTTCACCGGTCTTAGCGCCGGAGTCTCCCCCGAACACCTGGTCCAGGGCGCCGTTAAGGGTGTCAGCGAAGCCAACCTTTTCACCAAAGAGCACCAGCACTTTACGCAGCAGCGGATATTGCGTACCCGAGGAAGACTGCACATAAACCGGCTGCACGTACAGCAGGCCGCCACCCACCGGCAGCGTCAGCAAGTTACCGCGCAACACCTGCGAGGACTGCTGGGCCAGCAAGTTCAAGGTTTGCGACACGTTAGCGTCAGAGGAGAACTTGTTTTGCACCTGGCCAGGGCCCGACACATTCGATGAACGCGGCAGTTCCAACAACCTGATCTTGCCGTAGTTGGGGTTACGCACCCCGGCTTTACCGCTGGAGGTTTCTGAATCCACCGCAATAAATCCGGTCAGCACGTTACGGTCAGTGGTACCACCAATGATGTAGACGCTGGAGAGGGAGAAGGAAGCCTTTTCCTGTCCGGGCATCTTCAAGGTCAGGTAGTAGGGTGCCTGCGCCCCGGCGTCGCGGCGAGTGGGGTCGTCAGGAACCTTCCAGAAGTCACCACCGGAGTAGAACTCATCGGCGCTACGCACGTGGTAGCGGGCCATAACCGTGCGCTGCAGCTTGAACAGGTCTTCGGGGTAGCGCATGTGGGCCATCAGGTCCGCGCTCATCTTGCTCATGGGCGTAACCGAGCCCGGGAACACCTTGCCCCAAGCCTTAACAATGGGGTCTTTTTGATCCCACTCATACAGGGTCACTGAGCCGTCATAGGCGTCTACCACGGCCTTAACCGAGTTACGCACATAGTTGGCCTTGTCGGTGTCAGCACCCACCAGCGAGGAGGAGCCAGAGCGGGCGTCAGCGGTGGCGTCCTTGAGGGACTCGTGGGCGGCGTAGGGGGTAGTTGTTGGAGGTGGTGTAACCATCCAAAATCCACACTACGCGCTTGGGAGTCTTGGGGTCGCCGTCGGTGTCAACTACCGCCGGGTAGGGGTGAGCGTCCAGGGTGAGCCAGGGGGCTACCTTCTGTACGCGCGTGGCAGGGTCACGCACGTAAAGAATCTGGGATTTAGCACCAACTTCCTTAGAGAACAAGATGTTCATTTCCCGGAATTTGACGGCGTACATGAACTTGTTGAAGGGGTTACCCACATTTGGGCCGCCATTACCGGTGAAGGTGGTGTTTACCTGGCCGGCTTTAGTGGAGTCGTCAGGATAGTCCAGTTCACGCTTGGCATTGCCGGTGCCGCCCACAATGGAGTAGTCGGGAGACTGCTGCCCAAAGTAAATGCGCGGCTCGTAAACCCCCAGGTCACCGGTGGAGGGAATACCTCCCTCCCAGAAGGAGGGGTAACCGCCGCTGGCTACGGTATTGCCGTAGGCACTGACGACGCCGTAGCCGTGGGTGTAGACGGTGTGGTCATTAACCCAGGTGTGCTGGTCCTGGCTAAGACCGGCCAGGTTCAATTCACGCACCGCAATAACCGTGTCGCGGCTGGTGCCCGAGACCTGGTAGCGGTCAACGTTTAGCTGCGAAGAGAAGTTGTAATACTGCCGGTTTTGCTGCAACTGGCGGAAAGTGGGGGTAACCAGGCTGGGATCAAGCAAACGGATCGAAGCGGTAGATTCAGCGTCGGCTTTAAGCTGGCCAGCACTGGCATCAGTCTTGGCGTTATAGGCGGTAATTTCGGTCTTATCTAGGCCATAAGCAGCCAAAGTGGCGTCAATATTGCGTTGAATGTATGGCGCCTCGCTGCGTTGGGCGTTGGGGTCAACCACAAACTTTTGCACTACCGCCGGATACACCGAGCCGATCACCAGTGAAGAAACCACCATAACCGCCACACCAGTAATCGGCAGCTTCCAAGATTTCATCCAAATCGAGGCAATAAACAGCACCGCAATTACCACGCTAATAGCTGCCAAAATGGTTTTAGCTGGAATATTGGCGTGCACATCAGTGTAGGTGGCGCCGTCGAAACGGCCACTTGCATCAAAAAGCAAACTGTAGCGTTGCAGCCAGAAATTAACGGCCTGGGTTAGGCAGTAAATAGCCGCAAAAATAGTTAGCTGCACGCGCGCAGAACGAGTAACTGTAAAGCGCGGCGCGAAAGTAATTCCGCCGTAAAGATAGTGCGTACCCACACTGAAAATAGCGGCGGTAACCGTAATTGAAACCAGCAACCTAATCAGTGTACGCAGCAGCGGCAAAATAAAGATATAGAAGGATACATCCAGGCCCCACTGCGGGTCTTTAACCCCAAACGCAGAGGAATTAAAAGCCAGCAGAATTTCACGCCAATGCGGCATGGCCTGAGTAAAGCCCACAAACAGGCCCACCCCTAGGGGCACCAGCCAGGCTAGGACGCGGCGCATGGGTTCAATGGCCCGCTGGTAGACCTCCATGCCACGGTCGTCGGGGTTGGGCACGCGTAGCGGCCGGGCGCGATAAGCAAAACGCATCGACAGCCACACTGCCAGGGCTGTTAGTAGCCCCATGGTCAGGGCCATCAGCGCAGAGGCGATCCACTGGGTCCACAGCACGCGCGCAAAACCAAGCTGGTTGAACCACAAAATGTCGGTCCACACTTGGGAAAACCCGGTAACCGCAATAGCTGCAATAAACAGGATCGAGATAGTTATAGGCAAAGCACCCGTGCGTTTGCGTGTAGGGGTTGAGGATGGCTTGCCCTTTTTGGGCCGGCTTTGACCCTCCCGGCCAGATTCACTCACCTTGTGTCTCCTTCGTGTTTGGGTTCACTAAGACTAATGGTTACATATGTGCCGCTTAAGTTGTTAGTAGCCTCGCTTTAGGCGTGCGTGGGGCTTAAAGAATGTAAGAATTTACCTATGACTAGCAACGAAAGTCCTTCAGAAGCTCATTTTGCCCTTGCCCGCGCAGTTGTGGAGCTCGAAGAGCATGTCAGCACGCGCGGCTGGGATGGGCCTACCAGCGTATTTGCACTGGTACGTACCGCCGACGCACTGGCTAATGACCCCTCCCTGGCCCAGCTGCTGCCCGCCCAGGTGGTGCAAGATGCCCAGCAAGACCCGCAGTTATTGATGAGCATTGAGCAAGATGGCTTGCCTGAGGCCGTTGATTTGGAGGATCTGCTGGCCCAGTTGGCTTGGCCGGCTGAGGTTGATGGGGCGGCGCTAAGTGTTGAGCGTTCGGTTTTGCCCCCGCAGGCTGAGCAGGCTGCTGGTGCCATTAGCGACGACGACGAACGCCTGGCTTTCCTAGCCAACCACCCTGAGCGTGAGGATGTGCGCATGGTGGTGGGCGTGCTGCGCGGAGGCGAATCCTGGTGCGCTTTGCGTATGCGTTCGCATGATGAGCCCACCCAGGTAGTTCAGGGCAGCGACCTAGTACCGGGACTGGTCGCCGCCCTGAAAGCTACTTTGGTTTAGTTTTCATGCCACCACCCGCCAGGCGGTCAGGTCTCGCATAGGCTGCCGGGGCGCTCAGTTGTTAGAATCGCCCTGAGCGCCGGGCTTGTCGTCTTTGTCGTCCTTATCAGAGTTGGCGGCGTCGCCCTGATAACCCAGGGTGCCGTCAAGCAAACTGGCCAGATCGGCGTCAATATCCGCTTCCATCTGGGCCTGAGCTGCGCGCATAGCCAGGAACTGCTCGGGCTTGTCTAGCTCGTCAGCGCGCGGGGTCAGGTCTGGGTGGGCCCACAGCGCGTCACGCTCGCTTACCCCCACCTCGGCGCCAATACGCTGCCACAGCTGGGATGCTTCGCGGGCGCGGCGCGGGCTGATTTCCAGCCCCATCAGCTCGTGCAGCACCTTCTGGGAGCCGCCACTAATGCGACGACGGCGCATCATTTCCTGCAGAGCCACCGCATGCGGCAGCTGGGCCACACAAGCCTGGAAGGTGACGGTTTCTACCCAGCCCTCAATTACTGCCAGCAAAGTTTGCAGCTTTTCTAGGGCTGCCACCTGCGCGGGGGAGGCGGTAGTGAACATGTCTGAGGCGTTTAGTGCGCCCTGCACGGCCTGGGGGTCGGTGGGGTCGATGCCGCTGACGGCCTCCTCAATACCTGCCGTGTCAACGGAGATTTCGCGACTATAGGTTTCTACCGCACCCAGCACGGCCCCGCGTAGCCAGGGCACGCGCGCATAGAGGCGCTCGGTGGCGGCTTCACGCACCGCCAGATACATGCGCACCTCATCTTCAGGCACGTCCAAATCCTTGGCGAACTCAGCCACGCCGGCAGGCAAGATGGCGGCGTCGGCACTAGCTAGCAGCGGCAAGCCCATGTCGGCAGCGGAGATAGCACCCTTAGCTACCTGACCCACGGCATAACCCACCTGCATGGCGCAGGCAGCTTTAGACATGTTGCCTACCAGGGAGCTAATGGCATCAATCTGCTCGCTCATGCCCGACATTTCTTCAGGCAGGTCAGCGATCTGGGCGCGCATGGCGGCGCTTAGCGCATTGGTGATGGCCTTGGCTACTGGCTCGCATACGCGCTGCCAGCCCGGCCAGGTGGCCTCAATCCACTTGTCGCGGCTCCAGGCTTCGCGTTTACCTGCGGCGGGAGCGAAATCGGTGACACTGTCTAGCCATAGATCAGCCACAGTTAGGGCTTGGCGCACCTGTTCAGCCTGGGCGGCGGTAATAACTGCTTCACTTTCCAGCTGGCGCTTGGCTACATTCTTGCCAGATTCCCAGTTAACCTCGCCGTCGGAGGTGCCTGAGAACATCATCTGCATAAAACCAGCCATTTGGGCTTGGGCTGCAGCCATCTGTTCGGGCGAGAACTGCTGGCCAAGCTGGGAGAAGTCGATGCCGGTGACGCCACTGTCTTTCATCGACTGGGCTAGTTCACGCGCGCCCGCCTCCCCCAGCATGGGGGTAAACATGGCCACGAGCTGTTCAAACTCTTTGTCGTCCATGGTGGGCCTTTCGTACGTAGTTCGTTACATGCTCTACAATAGCGCCCCAAAAACAAAGTTGCGTTAGCTGGACTCAACTTTGTTGATAATTGTGGCTGTAAGCGAATCTATCCATGTGGTGGCGATAACTCACAAGCACATAGTTGCAATGAGACACTAAGTAAGTGAGTCACGATTCCAACCCCACCTCCCCCACCCCGCCCACTTCTAGCTCTCAAACTGCCGTAGACCCCCAGGTGCAGGCAGAGCTTGAAAAAGAGGTACAAGCAGGCATTGATAGCCAGCTGCGCCGCGAGCGCAAGCGTCGCCTGATTGCGCTGTGTTCTGTGTTGAGTGTGCTGATTTTGGTTGGGTTGCTTTGGCTTTTTGCCGACCACTGACTACGTTGTTGAGTCTCCTGGACCTGTCTTGAATGTTAATGGCAAACTTGAGGGTAAAGATATAATTTCGGTCAAAAACACCAATATCCCAACTACTCCCCTGGCTATGACCACCGTGAGCGTGCAGGGCTGCGACGATAAGGGAATTACCTACTGGCAGCTAATTAAGTCGGAACTGACCAGCTCTGACGCCGTCGTCGAGCGCGATAACGTGTGCCCTAAGAACATTAGCGAAAAAACTGTATCCCAGATGAATGCGGCTCAGATGACCGGTTCGCAAGATAGCGCAGTGGTGGCCGCCTGGCAGCTAACCAAACCGGACGCTAAATTTACTTTGACTGTTGAGCAGGCAGTGACCGACGGCGCTAAGCAGGCTTTCAAGAAGGGTGACAAGCTAGTTTCTATTGTGGACGCTGACTCTAAGAGCGTGCAGATCACTAGCTATAAGCAGCTGCGTGAAGTGCTTGAGAAGCTAACTCCAGGCAAGCCCATTAAGCTCACTGTTGAGCGAGGCTCAGCCACCCAGGAAGTAAGCGTGGTTGGCGCTAAGCCTGAGGATTCTAGCCGTAAGGGCGCCATGCTGGGCATTACTTTGAATGTCAACCCGCCTGCCGGCCATGAGGTTACTTATGCGGTTGAACGTATTGGTGGCCCTAGCGCTGGCATGATTTTCGCTTTGGATATTGCTCAGCGCCTGGAGGGCAAGAACTATGCGGGCACTACCCCAGTAGCCGGCACGGGCACTATTGATTTAAGTGGCAATGTGGGTCCCATTGGTGGCATTAAGCAAAAGATGCTGGGCGCTAAGCATGAAGGTTACAAGGTGTTCTTGGCTCCCGCTGCTAACTGCGCTGATGTGGTGGGCAATGAACCTAAGGGGATGACGGTGATCCCGGTTTCCACCTTGAGCGAGGCGCGCACAGCTATGCAGCGCGTGGCCGCCGGTCAAGCTCCGGCCACCACTTGCAAGGCGATCCTACAGAAGCAGAAGTAAGCCAGCACAGAAGCAGAAGTGAGTCAACAGAAGCGCCAAGTCTGCAAAAGTTATCCACAGAACAATATTAAATATTGCCAAACATCATAGCTAACTATCAAACTTAGTCTTAAGTAGATAGGAGGCTAGGATGTCTAGCAATACTTACACACGGCTGTTGTGGCGCGGTGACGGCTACAGCCAGCTGCCCCAGGGCCAGCGCATAGGCGTTAGCTGCTATAAGGAACACAAGTTTTTGCAGGCGCTTTTGCAGCTCTACCAAAGCCGGGGCATTGCCTTGGAGCAAGGTGAACCGCCGGATTTGGAGGCTGAAGTTAAGCAGTTGGCGCGCTCTTTGAACCTGCCGCTGGGGCGCTGCTGGAAGCTAAGCCATGAGCTGCGTTGGGCGCTGCGCACCGCCCGGTCAGCTCCCCCTGCCCGCAGCTCAGCTCCCCCTGCCTGCGGCTCAGCTTCCCCTGCCCGCAGCTTTGCCGCTGAGCCCACTTTCCACATTTTCGACTACGCCCACAGCCAGGGCGCTTTAGCCAGCCAGCTTGAACAGGCCTTAATGAAGAATGGTTTTAGCCCCAGCCCACCTGATCGGCGCTGCCAGTTGCTAGTGCCGCTAGGCTCCCAGGTGTTACCTCCGCGTCTAAACAGCTATTTTTTGCAGCAAAACTTCAATTTTTTGCCGGTTTTGGCGCGCGACGGCGGCTGGCTGATCGGCCCGCTTACCGTGCCGGGCTTAAGTCAATGCTCCACCTGTTTGGATCTTTACCTTAGCGAGGCCGATCCGGCTTGGCCCACGCTAGCCACCCAGCTGCTGTGCCAGCCAGTTGCAGCTAGCAGTCAGAGCGTAGCCAGGCACTGCATAAATATTGTGGTGCAGGTGGTTGCTAGTTTCTTTAGTGGTAGCGACCATTGGCTGGGGCGCTACCTGGAATTTAGCCAGACCGATCTGGTTGGCTTCAGCCAAGTGCTTAGCCCCCACCCCGAGTGCGGCTGTGGCGGCCTGCAATTGCTAGAGCCCATTCGCGCCGTCGCCGCTTAAAACCAAACTAGCTACTAGAGTGCTCACGCACCAGCGCCAAAACCTGGGCCCCATAGGTTTCCAGGCGGCGCTTACCCACCCCACGAATAAGCAGCAGCTGCTTTAACGTCTTGGGTTTAACCACCGCAATTGAGCGCAAAGTCTCATCCGCAAACACCGTGTAGGCGGGGCGGCTGTACTCGTCAGCCAGCTGCTTACGCCAAACCTTCAAAGCCTCAAACAAGGCCACAGTTTCCGCATCCTGCTCGGCGGCAAACAGCTCACTAGTGCGCTTGCTGGCCTGCCGTTTAGAGGCGCTGCGCTCAGCTTTCGCCTCCTGGGGCCAAATCCCCTCCAGGAAACGCGAATATTTACGGCTCCCCTTACCGCCCGCCGAGCGTGAGCGGGCATAAGAAATATGTAGATGCTTGCGGGCACGAGTAACGCCCACATACAGCAGACGCTTTTCTTCCTCAATCTCCGCCTCAGTGGTTGACAGCGAAATCGGCATTAGCCCCTCGCTGACCCCCACCAAAAACACCGCGTCCCACTCCAAACCTTTGGCGGCGTGTAGCGACGAAAGCGTCACCCCGGCCACCGTGGGGGCGTTTTGGGTGGCCGCACGCTCAGCCAGCTCAGATACAAAATCAGCCAGGCTCGCCCCGCGCGCCTTATAAATCTCATCAGCTAGCTTCACCAGGGCGTTTAGCGACTCCCAGCGTTCACGCACCGCCCCACGTGAGGCGATCGGCTCGCGCGTCCAGCCTTCACGGCCCAGCACTTCACGCACCGCTTCAGGCATATCCAGACGGTCACCATTAGCCTCACGCAGCGCCGCCCGCAACACAATCATGGCGCGTTTGACTTCTTCACGGGCAAAGAATTTCTCCACCGCGCACCAGGTAGCCAATTTGGGCGTCAGCCAAAGCTTGCTCAAAAGCTTCCGACTGAGAGTTAGTGCGGTACAAAATCGCGATCTGGCTGATACTGACGCCAGAGTCAATCAGGCGGCGGATAGCGCCAGCCACAGCGTTAGCCTCGGCGACGTCGTCGTCATAAGCCATATAGGTAACCGGCGGACCAGCGGGCTGCTGCGCCACCAACTCCACCGCCCCGGGCGGCAACTGACCCAGGCGCCCACCCCTGCGGCCGGCCAAAACCGTGTTAGCTAAGCTCACCACCTGCGGCGTAGAGCGGTAGTCGCGCACCAAGCGCACAGTTTTAGCGCCCTCATAGCGCTGGTTGAAATGGGTCAAAAAGTAGGGGGTGGCGCCGGTGAAAGAGTAAATGGTCTGGGAAACGTCGCCCACCACGCATAATTGGCGACGGCGCGGCCCCAGCCACAAATCCAGCAGGCGCTGCTGCAATGGGGACACGTCCTGATACTCATCAACCACAAAATGGCGGTACTGCTGGCGGATACGCATGGCGATATCTTCACGGTCCCGCAAAATCCCCACCATCAGCAGCAACACATCTTCAAAATCTATAGTGCGCCGGTCAGCTTTAACCTCTTCATAAGTTTGCAGCAGTCTAGAGACAGTTTCCGGCTCTAACCCAGCCACTTCACGGCCCAGCTCAGCGGCCTTTTCCAGATAGTGCTCAGGGGAAGTCATAGTGACCTTGGCCCACTCCACCTCAGCAGCCAAGTCACGCACCGAGTCTTTATTAACCTGCAAGCCCAGTGTCCGCGCCGCCACACCCACCAGCGGGGCCTTATGCTCCTGGATCGGCGGACACACTCCCCCAATGGCGTTAGGCCAAAAATAGGTCAGCTGCCGCAGCGCGGCGGCGTGAAAAGTACGCGCCTGCACCCCAGGCACCCCCAAATTAGCCAGCCGCGAGCGCATCTCCCCCGCCGCGCGGGCAGTGAAGGTCAGCGCCAACACCTGGCTGGGCTGGTACACCCCCTGGGCCACCCCGTTAGCGATGCGGTAAGTAATGGCGCGGGTTTTACCCGTGCCGGCGCCCGCCAACACGCATAGTGGCCCCGAAAGCTGCTCAGCTACCTGGCGTTGATCGTCATCAAGGGCTTGCAGTAGCTGCTCGCTAGTGGGAGGCGTTGAGGTCATATAGCTACTTTAATGGCTTCCCGGCCGCGCCTTAGCGTGACCGGTACGCTTGGGCGCCCGGCGCACTTGAGCCCCTCGCTCTACAGGCGCATCTAGGGCTCAGCGCGGCTAATGCACCGGCGGGGCAATGCGCATCTAGGGCTCAGCGCGGCTGGGGTAGCTCACGCCCGTACCAGGCACGCACCAAGGCGTGACCGCTGGAGGCCCGCCCGGGCACAATCACCTTGCCCTCAAGCACCAGCTGGGTGAACTCCTCGCGGCTAACCCAAAAAGCGTGGCCTACCTCTTGCATATCGGCCTTGGGTTCTTGCTGGCCGCCAGCGCGGGCGGTGAAAGCAAACATTAGTGAACGCGGAAATGGCCACGGCTGGCTAGAGCAGTAGCTGGCCTGGCTGATCTTAATGCCGGTTTCTTCTAAAGCTTCACGTGCCACTGCCGCTTCTAAAGACTCTCCGGCCTCCACAAACCCGGCCACCACCGAGTAGCGTCCTGGCTGCCAGGTGGCGCCGTGAATTAGCAGTAGCCGCTCGGCGTCGTCGGTGATTGCCACAATAATTGCCGGATCGGTACGCGGATAGGTGATATGAGCGCAGGCGGTGCAATGCTTCTCCCAGCCCGCGCAGGCAAGCTTTAAGCTGGCGCCGCAGCGCTCGCAGAATTTAGTGTTTTTGTCCCAAGTTGCTAGGGCCACGGCCGCCGCCGCCAGTTCGCCCTGGTAGGGCTCTAGCATTCCGGCCACTGCCCGTAGCGGCGCAAAGCAGTACTGGCAGTTCTCTTCTAGCTGCTGACTAGGGGCTTCAACGCGCAGCGCAAAGTAGCTTTTTTCACCATATTTACCCAGGTAGTAAGGCTCTTGGGGGCTAAAGGGCAGTTGCGCCACCTGGGCGTGGCTTAACTCAAGTAGCTGCTCAGCTTCCATATGGGCCAGATCGGGTGGGGTTAACCCGCCGTGAGGGGCTTGGCCATAAACGTGAGCAGATTTAATGGCCACTTCGCCGCGCGCAGTAACCAGGATGTAGCTGGTGTTGGGCGAGTCTTTAGCGAGTTAAGGTAGTTGGCGTCGTTAGCCTGACGGCGTCTCTATCAAACCGTCCGCCAGCCATGGGTAAATCCATGCCTTCAACTATAGGCCGCTTGTATTTTCTAAACTAAAGCCATGAGCTTGGCCTATCTAGATCACGCAGCCACCAGTCCGGTCCGACCCGAAGTGGCTGAGGCTTACGCTAAAGACTTAGTTGATTTTTCTGGCCTGGGCACTAACCCCTGCTTCCACCCACAGCAGCGGCCGGCGCGCCGCCGGGGCCCTGTTTGAGGCCCGCGAGCGAGTAGCTGCCCTGCTTGGGGCCAGTGCCCATGAGGTTATTTTCACCAGTGGCGGCTCTGAAGCCGATGCCCTGGCGGTTAGCGGTTTTGCTTTCGACGCCGCCCAGCGCGGCCAGGGGTGCACCCCTGCTAGTTAGCGCCGTGGAGCACCCGGCGGTGCTTGACTCAGCCCAGCGCGCCCAAAAATTTTTGGCTCCACCACTCGCCTGTTGGCGGTTGACGCCCAGGGCCGGGTGGATTTGAGGCTTTTCGCGCAAACGCTGCAGCAGGTAAGTGGATGATGCCCTACTGGTGCGTCATGCTGGCCAATAATGAAACTGGCGTGATTGAGCCGCTAAACGAGATTGCCCAGCTGCTTGCCTCCCAGGCCGCCCGCCGCGCTGAGGTTATTGAGCAGCGCGCCGCGAATGGGGGCCGAGCCAAGCGCGTGGGTAGCGCGGCAGTGGCGGCGCTTAGCCCCCAAAACCGGCCCTGGCTGCACACTGACGCTACCGCCGCCGTCGGCAAAATGTGGGTGGATATGGGCCAGCTGCAAGTTGACGCCCTGAGCCTGTCTGGCCACAAGCTGGGAGCCCCGGTGGGGATTGGGGCGCTGGTAGCCAACCGCTCTATGCCGCTGAAAAGCCCTTATGGGGGCGGCGGCCAGGAGCGGGGGCTACGTTCGGGCACACAGGATGTGGCCGGGGCGCGGGCTTTGGCTTTAGCCATGGAATTGGCTGAAGCTGAGCGTGAAGCTAAAACTGCCCAGTGGCATCTGTGGCAGCAGCAGTTGCTCGATTGCGCGCGCGCAGCGGGAGGCACGGTTTCTGCTAACTCAGCTCCCACAATTAGTTCCACCGCACATGCCTGGTTTAGTGGGGTTGATAGTGAAGCGGTGCTGATGGCTTTGGATATGGCACAGGTGGCGGCCTCTGCTGGTTCGGCCTGCCATGCGGGCGTGGCCGGGGCCTCTCACGTTTTGGAGGCTATGGGGGTTGACGACGACGGCGCTAGCTGTGGCCTGCGTTTCTCCTTTGGCTGGTCTACTACCCAGGCGCAAATTGACGCCGCGCAGGCGGCTTTGGGCGGCGCGATTGAGGTTGCCAGGCGAGCTTGGGCTACAAAAAACAGGTCGAAACTAAATTACCTTTAGGCTTTTGACACCATTGTCTGTAACACTTGTTACATGAGCGCCTATGATCCCAGACAGCGCCGCGAGCCAGCCGCGCCTGAGAATTCCCAGCAAAACGGCTATTTTTCTGCCCCGACTGCCTCCGGGTCTGCTATCCCGGCTACCCCCGGGCAGCAGCCTACTGCAGCCTTCCAGGCTCCTTACGACGGCGCCCGCGAGCAGCCCACTACGGCTTTTAACGCTTCTGGCCAGGCCCCCTATAACTCTGTAGAGCCAGATCCGGTTGCTTACCAACCCACCCAGGCTATGCCTCCAGTTGGTTCACAGCCCACCGGCGGCGCTCACGCCGCCCCGCCGGCCACCCAAGCCATGGACCCGATTGACGCGTTCACGCCAGAACCTACCCAGGCCATGCCGCCAGTTATTCAGCCCAAGAGCGCGGGCCAAGATCTGCCTTATGCCACCCAGGCCATGGCGCCAGTTGGTTCACAGCCTGCCGGCAGTGCTCACGCCGCCCCGGCCACGCGAGCTATGCCTGCGGCCACCCAGGCTATGCCTCCAGTTGACGCTCAGGAAGCTTTACCGCCTTCAGTTTCCCCGCGCCGTGGCCGCGCAGCGGCAGCTGTAGGAGCTGGCGCGATGGCAGCAGGCGGCGCGGCTAGTGCTGCGCAGCGTCCGCCAAGTGTGCCGCCAGGCAGTATTCCTCCAGGCAGTGTCCCCCCAAGTAGCATTCCCCCGGGCGGGCCACTTACTGATGATGAGCCCGCTGAGGATGAAGAGCCCACCAAGCGCAGCAAATTTATGCTGTGGTTCATTTTGGCGCTGCTTGCCTTCTTGGCGGTCTGTTTCGCTATTGCTTGGTCTGCTACCGGCAATTCTGTGCCCGAACCCACACCTAGCGCTCCGGCTGTGATTACTCCTTCGTTAGACAGCACGGCTACCCCTGCGCCAACTTCCACCACTAAGCCGCTGGGTAAGTCCTCGCCGTCGCCGACGCAGGAAAATAACAATAACAACAACAATAACAACCAGCCCTGTGCAACCTCAGCCAGCCTGAATATACTCAGCCGCCGCAGCAGAATTACCCCTCTGCGCCGTCGCAGCCTAGTTACACTTCCCCTTCTCCTTATCCGAACGATCCGGGTAATGATGATGACGACGACGATAACGACGACGACGATGGCAATAATTACATTGTGCCTGGACCAGGTGACCCAAATAACTCAAATAGCTAACAAATATTACTGTTTGACCTAATAAACCCCCTGCTTCCAGGTTATTCTCAGACTACTTCCAGCCAAATTTGTTATTAATTTATTGGCTGGTTTAGTCCAGCCGCGCCCCCCAGCTCAAAAAAATTCGGCGGTAGCGCACATGTAAGAACAGGAGGTGTAGAAATTGAATATACGATTCGTACCATTTAGTCAGTGGGATCGAGACGTTAAAACCAAGTTCTATACCTTAGTAATTGCCGCAGTTATGGTTGTGGCTTTGCTAACCGGTTTGAGCATGTGCGCGCCTGCCGCAAAATCCAAAGGCGGCACCCCTCGTTGCGGCAACCACTCACACCCCCACGCCAACAGCTAAAACCCTTGGCGGCTGGGTTAGCAAACCAAAGCCAAAGGACTCTCCCTTGCCTGCGGCTACCGCAACCCCCACTGAAGAGCCCACCTTTGAGGCAGAGCCCACTCCCACCCCAGAACCTACTAGCGCCACCCCAGAACCTACTAGCGCCCCCACGCAAGCACCCGTTCAGCAGCAGCCAAATATAACTATCCCCACTTCTGCTCCTACCACTAGCACAGAGCAGCACCCTGTCACCCAGCCCACCACTGCCCAGTCCCCTGAAACTAAGGTGCGCCCGCGCCGTCCGCGCAACCTTGACCGCTCCAATGAGGTCTACTATCGCAGCTGCCGTGATGCCTACTACGCCGGAGCTACCCCTATCTATTGGGGTCAGCCCGGTTACCGTCGCGGCCTAGACCCCAACGGTAACGGCATTGCCTGCGAAAGCTGGCCGCGCCGCTAAGAGCAGCCAGAGTGAACGCCGAGCTGCAGTTTCACCAACAGCCAGTGCCCAACGGCAGTTTTGATAGAGCGCTCACCACGCGCTGATTTCAATTGACGCTTAAACCTTTACTCCCCTAAAGTCTGGCTTTGCTGGTTTAAAGGGTGCAAACACCCCAATCTTTAGGAGGCAAATATGCGTGTTTTGGCGGCACTTAGTGGTGGAGTGGATTCTGCGGTGGCCGCCGCACGCTGCGTGGAGGCTGGTTACGACGTCGTCGGCGTACATATGGCCCTTTCACGCAACCGCGCCCAATCACGCTCAGGTTCACGCGGCTGTTGCTCGATTGAAGACGCTTTCTGATGCGCGCCGAGCCGCAGATGTACTGGGTATCCCCTTCTATGTGTGGGACCTGTCGGAAGAATTTGAGGCGCTGGTAATCGAGGATTTCCTGGCCGAATACCGCGCTGGGCGCACCCCCAACCCCTGCATTCGCTGCAATGAGCGAGTCAAATTTGATGTTCTGCCAGAGCGCGCCATGACGCTGGGCTTTGACGCGGTAGCCACCGGCCACTACGCCCGCATTAGTGGCGGCGCATCCAGTGGCAAGCCTGGAGACACCAGCCAGTTGAGCTGCGCCGGGCGGTAGACACCGTCAAGGACCAGTCTTATGTGCTGGCTGTTTCGGGCCGCCAAGCCCTTTCACGGGCGATTTTCCCGCTGGGAGATGTAGAAAACAAGGCTGCGGTGCGCGCCGAGGCTGCCCGGAGGGGCCTGCCGGTAGCCAGTAAGCCTGACTCTTACGATATTTGTTTTGTGGCCGACGGCGACACGCGTGGTTTCCTTCAGCGCAACCTGGGTGTGCAAGAAGGCCAGATGGTTGACCCTGAAGGAAACGTGCTAGGCACCCACCAGGGCTACTACGGTTTCACTATTGGCCAGCGTAAAGGCTTGGGACCAGACCATCCAGCTGCCGATGGGCGCCCGCGCTACGTTTTAGAAACCCGCCCCGCCACTAACCAGGTGGTGGTAGGCCCAGCCCAGCTGCTTAGCCGCACCACGGTCAGCGCCACTGACTTGATCACTTTGGTTGATAACGCCGACTGGGACCACGTGAGCTTGCAGCTGCGCGCCCACGGGCGGGCCGTGCCCGCACAGGTAAAGCTCGACACCCAGGCCGCCACATTGGAAGCCCAGCTGCAAGAGCCGAGTGCGCGGCATTGCGGCAGGCCAGTCACTAGTGGTTTACGACGGCGAGCGCGTACTCAGCCCAAGCCACCGTGGCCTAGAACAAGCCAGCGCGCCCAGAAAGCGCCCTCACCAACTGCGCCAGCCATGCCGAGCTGGCCATGCCGAGCTGGCCATGCCGAGCTGGCGCTAATTGTCCACAACAGCGTTGGGCCCCGGTTAGTAACCAACCGGGGCCAAGGTTTTTAGCTAACAGGCCAGTTAGCGAGTCTTGGCTAGCTCCTCAATCAGCTGAGGTACCACCGTGGACACGTCGCCAACCACACCAAAGTCTGCCATCTCAAAGATGGGGGCTTCAGAATCGTAACAGATGGCCACAATAGTGCCGGCGCCCTGAATACCACTGGTGTGGTGCACAGCTCCAGAAACACCCAGGCCAATGTATAGGCGCGGGGCAATAGTTTCACCGGTTCTGGCTTTACCTGCGCTGAGCGCTCAATCCAGCCCTCATCGCAGGCCACGCGAGTGGCGCCCACAGCCCCGTTAAGCAGCTGCGCAAGCGAACGGACCAGGTCAAAGTCGCCGTCGACACCGCGACCACCAACCACTACAGTGCGGGCCTGAGCCAGCTGCGGGCCGGCAGCAGCCTCATCTTCGGTGTGGCTAACTACCTCAACACGCTTAGCGGCCTGGCTTACGCTCACCGCCAGGGTCTCAACCTGGGCCGCAGCTCCACCACAGGGCTCAGCCTCTACCGCGCCGGCGCGCAGGCACACTAGCGGCGGGTTGGCGCCAGAGTCAGCGCGCAGGTCAAAAGTGGTGTTCCAAGAACCCGAAAGTACCAGCTTGGAGGCGCGCACATGCTGGTCAACAACCTCCAGGCAGGCGGCGTCAGCGATGCAGGCGCTGGCTAGCTTAACGGCGGCGCGACCAGCGATTTCCTTGGCGCGGTGATCGCTACCCAGCAAAATCAGGGCAGGCTTAACCTCGTGGGCGGCAGCAATTACTGCGTCAGCCCCAGCGGCAGAAACCAGCTCGTCAGCCCCGGCGTAATCAGCCACCAGCACGCGGCTGGCACCATAGTTACCCCAAGCGGCGGCGTCGACCTTACCCGAAACCACGGCCACCACAGCGGCGCTGGTCAGCGAGCGTGCGGCAGTTAGTAGTTCAACGGCAGCAGCACTGGGGGCGCCGTCACTTAGCCCACCAGCCACCAAAATCGTAGCGTCTAACATATTGCCTTCTCCCCTCACACCAGCTTGTTTTCCACTAGCCAGCTAGCTAGCTGCTTACCGGCTTCACCGGCGTCGGTAACGATTACGCCACCGCTGCGGGCCGGGCGGGCCTGAGCATCAACCATTTCAATGACGCCGGGTGCCGGCTCGATACCTAGATCGCTAAGCTCCAAGTTTCTAGCGGCTTCTTCTTAGCCGCGCGCATGGCTGCAAAGTTGGGGTAACGCGGGTCGTTAGCCTGGTCAGTTACAGACACCAGGGCCGGCAGCTGCGCACGTAAAATTTCGTGCACGGTACCCAAGTTGCGCTGCACGTTTACCACATCGCCCTCAACCTCAAGGCTGTGGGCCATGGTCAGGGCCGGCAGGTCCAAAGCGCTAGCCAAGGCCCCCGGTAGCATGGCACTCATCGAGTCCAGCGAGGCCATACCGGTAATAACCAGGTCAACCTCACCGATTTTTTCAATTGCCGCAGCCAATACGCGGGCGGTAGCGACCACGTCGGAACCAGCCAACGCCTCATCGCTAACCAAAACGGCACTATCTGCCCCCATTTGCAGGGCGCGACGCAAACCTTCTTCAGCGTCTTGCGGGCCCATAGAAAGCGCCACAACCTCGCCGTCGTGCTCTTCTACTAAGGACACTGCTGCCTCAACAGCATTTTCATCTAGTTCGTTTAGAACATCGTCCTCGCCACGCACTAGGCGCTCGTCTTCAAGGCGACGTTCGGATTGCACATCCGGTACGTGCTTCACGCAGACCACAATTTTCATAGCAAATAGACTGCCACAGGCCCGCCAGCAACACCATGTTAGGCCAGCCTCACGCTTAGCATTTCACAATTGGCTTGATTAGCCCAGTGCACAAATACATGTGAGCTGTACCTGTAATCAGTAAGTAATATTTTCTTGTCCCAAGCTGGTTCAAAATGAGAGACAATAACCCTGTGTGTCATATGCAAAGCGATGAGGAAGTTCTACTGCCCGCCCCACTAAGCGAACAGGCAGCATTAAACCCCTACGTTTTGGGCGCTACGCCTAACGACGACGGGGTCGATTTCGTAGTGAACGCCCCTGGTGCAAGTGCAGTTGATCTGTGCTTGATCGACGGCGAGGGTGCTGACCTGCACGAACGCCGTATCGGTATGCATGACCACCTTACCGGCTCCTGGTCAGCCCACATTAGCGGCCTAGGTCCCGGCCAGCGCTACGGCTACCGCGTTTACGGGCCCTGGAACCCCAACGAGGGCTTGCGTTACAACCCTCGCAAGTTCCTGCTAGACCCTTACGCCAAGGCGCTAGCTACTAAAGCAGTCCTAGATGACTCCCTTTACGCCCACAAGGTAGGCGTCCACGGCCTACCCACCAGCGCCAACTGGGAGATTTCTGAGCTAGATTCCCTGCCCTACGCCGCCATTGGCGTGGTAGCTGACCCCAATTACCAGCCGGTTGCTCCTTCACCGCGCATCAGTGCCGATCAACGTGTAATTTACGAAACCCACGTGGTGGGTCTAACCAAGCAGCTAGAAGCTATTCCTGAAGATCTGCGCGGCACCTACGCCGGTGTAGCCCACCCGGTGATGATTGAGTACCTAAAGAACCTGGGTGTAACCACCATTGAGCTACTGCCTATCCACGCCAAGTTCGACGAACCCTGGCTAACCCGCCGTGGCCTTAGTAACTACTGGGGTTACGCCACCTTGTCTTACTTTGCCCCTGAGCCCACCTACGCCACCAAGGCCGCCCAGGAAAGCGGCCCCCAGGCAGTGCTTAATGAAGTGCGTGGCATGGTCTCCGCTCTGCACGAGGCTGGCCTGGAAGTAGTTTTTGATGGGTTTACAACCACACCGCTGAAGGTGGCTTTGATGGCCCCACGCTGTCCCTGCGTGGCTTTGATGACCTGGGCTACTACCTGCACGATCCGGTAAACAAGCGCCAGTATTTAGACGTGACCGGCACCGGTAACACGGTTGACTTCCGTAACCGCCAAGCTATCCGCCTCACCCTAGACTCGCTGCGTTACTGGGTTAGCGAGATGGGTGTGGATGGTTTCCGTTTCGACCTAGCGGTAACCCTGGGCCGTCACGCCGGTGAGTGGCGCCGTGACCACCCGCTGCTGGTGGCCATGACTACCGATCCGGTTTTGTGTTCCAAGCTGCTGATTGCTGAACCTTGGGATGTGGGCCCGGGCGGCTGGCGCACCGGCGAGTTCCCCACCCCATTCCTCGACTGGAACGACCGCTACCGTGGGGCTCTACGTGAATTCTGGCTCAGTGACCCCAAGGAAATGAGTCATGGCAACAACGGCCATGATGCCCGTGAGCTAGCTACCCGCATTGCTGGTAGCGCAGACCTGTTCGCCTGGGGTGACACCGTGCACGGCCGCACCCCGCTAGCCAGTGTGAACTTCGTTACCGCCCATGATGGTTTCACCCTGCATGATCTAACCACTTACAACCACAAGAACAATGTTGCCAACGGCGAGGACAACCGCGACGGCACCTGGGATAACCGTTCTTGGAACCACCATGATTTTGATGGTGAAGCAGACCAGGTTCCTGGCGCTGAAACCGTCAACATGATGCGTTTGCGTAACGCGCGTAACCTACTGGGCACCTTGTTCATCTCCTCTGGCACGCCCATGCTGCTAGGTGGTGACGAGTTTGGCCGCACCCAGGGTGGTAACAACAACGCCTACTGCCAAGATAACGAGATTTCCTGGTACGACTGGAACTTAAAGACTTGGCAAAAAGAACCCATTGCCACCACCAGCTACCCTAATTGCTGCGTCAGCAGCACCCGGCGCTGCGTCGCTGCCAGTTCGCTACCGGTCAGGTTGCTCCCTGGGGACGAGATTCCCTGACCCGTCCTGGTACGACATCACCGGTAACCCTCATGCGCCCTGAGCAGTGGCATGACAACTACACCCGTGTACTCTCCATGCTGCGCCTCGGTAAGGCTTTTGGCGACGTCGACGCCCTGATCCCTGATTAACGGCACACCAACCCGCATGAAATTAAGCTTTCCTGCCGGGCGCGGCGACGACTCACGAACTGGCTTGGTACTCGGTTTGGGACACCCTCCCACGCTGATTACGCCCCTGCTTGATGATGACGACGAAGACACCGACTCTGTGACCACCTCGCTGGCTCAGCCTGGCTCCATGATTGCTTTGTCGCCCCTGAGCATGCGTATCTACCTGACTCAGTTTCCAAGCGTCAGGCCCGTTACAATGGGGGCCTCATGACGCAGTCGACACAGCCAACTAAGGCAGAACAGGCGCTAGCCAATTCCACTGACGAGGCTTTTTGCGGCGCACCCAGGCGCGCAGTGAAGAAATTGTTGCTCAGATCGGTGAGCATCCCGAATATTTTCCGGATGCTCACCGGTGCTCGTCCTACCGGGCACCCTACACTCCAGGCCACTACTTTGGCACTATGCAGTCTTGGAAACAGCTCCAGGATGCCAATGTAGACACTTGGATTTTGGTTGCCGATTACCAGGTAATTACCGACCGCGACGGCGTAGGCCCGCTGCGTGAGCGGGTTTTGTCGCTGGTTGCTGACGCTTTGGCGGTGGGGGTGGACCCTGAGCGTTCCACTATCTTCACCCACTCGGCTGTGCCGGCCCTCAAACCAGCTGATGCTGCCCTTCCCTATCACTAGTTACCGAGTCTGAACCACATCGCAACCCCACCGTTAAGGCTGAACTTGAGGCCACTGACGGGCGCGCCATGAGCGGGCTTTATGCTCACTCTACCCTGGTACACCAGGCCGCAGACATTTTGTTCTGCCAGGCCAATTTGGTGCCGGTAGGTAAAGACCAGCTGCCGCACCTGGAGCAGGCTCGCCTAATTGCTCAGCGTTTTGACAAGCGCTACGGGCGCGCCGACAAGAAGCACCCGGTGTTCCGCCGTCCTGAAGCTCTACTAAGCGAGGCTCCCCTACTGCTGGGGCTGGACGGAGCCAAGATGAGCAAGTCTCGCGGCAACACCATTGAGATCCGTATGAGCGCTGATCAGACCGCCAAGCTGATTAAGAAAGCCAAGACCGACTCGCAGCGCACCATTACTTACGATCCTCCGAGCGCCCCTGAGGTTTCTAACCCTGCTGATGCTGGTTTCACTATGCAACGGCTGCGACCCGCGCCAGTTGGCTGAGGAAATTGGCGACGGCGGCGCAGGCAAGCTCAAGGCGTCCTGGTTACTGAGGCCATTAATGACTACTTCGCCCCTATTCGTCAGCGCCGCGAGGAGCTGGCCGCCAATGAGGATTACCCTACTGCAGGTGCTTTCCACGCCGGTAACGATAAGGCCAACCAGGTAGCCAGTGAGACATTAGACAATGTCCGCAAGGCCATGAAGATGGATTACTGAAAGGTTAGTAAAACCATCTAGCGTCCTGACTTTGGGATTCTTCCCCGTGCTGAAAAAGCTAAATCAGCACGGGGATTTTCTGTAGCGTAGTGCAATCAGTGAACTAGGATGGCACCCTAGGTTGCTTGGCAACTCAAAATGTAAAACCCAATTTTAGGAATGCTATGCGTATTACTACGATACGGCGTCGCCTAACCGCTTTGACAGCGCTGCTTCTTGCTGCTGCGCTGCTGGCCCCCGTGGCCGCTGCGGCAGATGCTTCGTCAGCAAGTGACGCTGAGTTGGCTGCGGCTCTGCCTGCCTCCGCCGCCCAGTTCAAGACTGGTGAGAACACTTACCGTATTGGTGCCCCCAAGGCTGGGGGTAGCTCTACCGGAACTGTGCCCGCAGGTCTAGAGTCCTTCTACAGCCAGAAGATCGAATTCTCCAGCTAACTGTGAGGCCATGGGCAAGGAAGCTAGCCGCGCTGTGTGCGGTTACGCGATTGTGCCCGCTGACTACCCCAAGCCCAACGGAGCCACCATCGCCGTGGCCGTGGTGAAGGTACCCGCCAAGGGCACCAACGCCTCCCCGGTTTTCTTTAACCCCGGCGGCCCCGGCGGCTCGGGTGTGGACCTGGTGCTGGCCTACCAGAACGATGCTGGTGCTATCGGCAAGCTCAACGAAACCCACGACCTGATTGGTTTCGACCCGCGTGGTGTGGGTGTTTCCCTGCCTTTCGCCCAGTGTGAGACTAACGCTGAGCGTGACAAGGCCCGCGAGCTGCTCTACACCGGCACCCCTGAAGAGATCGCTAAGAAGCTGCGTGCCGGCACCGAAAGCTCCGTCAACGGTTGCTTCAACAACACTGGACGTATCTTCGGTTTCGACGCTGATGGTCGTAAGCGACCCTGCTCTACCACCTGGGCACCTCCACCGCCGTGCGTGACATCGACACCCCTGCGCTCTATCATGGGCGCCACCAAGCTGGACCACGGGGTACTCCTACGGCACCCGCCTGGGTTACGTCTACCTGCAGACCTTCCCGGCTAACGCTGGCCGCATCGTGCTTGACGGTGTAGTTGACCCGCTTTCTAGCACCGCTCCTAAGAGTGGTCAGCGTGTCGACTCCTCCAAGATCACCGATGCACAGCTTGAGGCCGCTAACTCGGCTCTGCTGAGTCAGGCTAAGGGCTTCCAGGACAACTTCAACCAGTTCTCCAACTGGTGTATGCAGCTGGATGCCTCCGGTAAGACCTGGGGTGACCTGATGCCGCGTCTGGTTAAGAACTCTGCTTTGAGACTGAGAAGGCCACCCTGTGCTCTGGGTAAGGCTAGCACCAGCCTCACGACGGCGACCTGGCCGACGACGACGCCAGCATCCCGGTGGCCACTCGCGCCTTCCAGAACATGATGCGTCCGCTGGCCACCAAGGCCATCCCGGCTGGTAGCGACGGTCGTACCCTGAACTTCGACCTGGCCCTGACCGGTATGCGTCAGGCCCTGTATGCCGAGTCCTACTGGCCCCTACGCCGCTTTTGGCCATGGAGCTGGTATCTGACTACAACAACGGTTCGCTGTTCATGCGTCTCTGGCTGACTCCTATGACGGCCGTAACCCTGACGGCACCTCACGATCCCTCGCAGGCTGCCTTCACCGTTATTCGCTGTGCTGACTGGCTAACCCTCAACGGTTACGACCAGACCCCGTCTGACCGCCTGACCCAGATTTACCTCAAGTACTCCCCTGTTCCAGGACCCGGGCGCTCGGGCAACAAGGTCGGCTCCCCGGCGCCTGTGACCTGTGGAAGTTCTCCGGTAACCTGCAGGCTGGTGGCGAGCCCAAGGGCCTGCCTAACACCTTGATCATCTCCACCACTCACGACCCGGCTACCCCTACAAGAACGGCCCGGTCATGGCTGAGCTGGTGCACGGCACTCTGCTGAGCGTTGAGGGCGACTCCCACACCGCTTTCGGTAACAACGCCGCTAAGTACGCTTGTGTAAACGAGATCACCCTCGGGCACATCAATGAGGGTGTAGTACCCGCCGACGGCGATCACCCGAAGATCTGCTCGATCAAGTCCCTACAGGCAGACGGTCAACCCGGACAACCTGGTCAACCCGGTTCCGACTCCTAACCCGACCTGAACCCGACCGCTGCTCCTACCAGTGGCCCCACCAGCGCCCCCACTGCTGTGCCGCTGCCAACCATGGTCCCCCAGCGCCCCTACTCTACCGCAGCTCCCCACCACCGGCAAGACCGTTGTGGTTGCTCCCGGTAACGGCGGTAAGAAGCCGCCAGCTCACACTGGTGTTTCCAGCGTGGCAGTTGTGGCCTTCCTGCTGGCCAGCCCCGGTGGCGAAGCGTAGCTGCGTAGCCGCCGCAAGGAAGCCTGATAGGTAATCGATTAGCGTTACAAACGCTAACGCCGCAACCGGCTAATCACTAGATACTGTAACCAGTTGATCATTAGATAACTGGTTGACGTATTTAGTCTCAGCGCAAAAGCGCTGAGGCCCAAACTTATCTATGCCGTTGCTTGCGCATATAGCTTGAACAGATGCGCAACCATCTCTTTCCTCGTCCCCGTCGAAAAACACGGCATCAACGCTGAGCTGCGCCAGAAGGAAGATCGCCACGCCGGGTCTGCGGTTACAACGGCCGTCGGAGCGCTCTGGGCGATGGCACTCACGGATGGGCTGGCCGAGCACGAACTCAAACCCATCGTCGACGTCCTGCCAGCCTGCATGACGACCCCACCTGACCGGGCAGCAGGGTTCCACCGACGCCGACGGCTACGAATGCGACTACTACCGCAAGGATTAGACGCGCCAAAGAGGCAACTCGCGCCAGTGTCAGGTGCGCCTATACCGGAGAAAATCGAAACACGTTCGTCAAAACCCGTAGAGGGCTACCACCAGGTCAAACGATGCTCCGTCAACGAATTTATTCTGCGGTGCTGTCGCCTGGGAGTAAAACGGCGCATCGGGTACCAGTATCCGGATAAGCGGTAGTAGTTCTGACCCAGCAGCATCTCGGCATGCCTCGGGATCATTCACTGCATCCCACGCTGACGAAGCAATTCGACCTGTTCGCTAGTAGGTCTTGAACTCGCTTCACCTGCTCCACACGCACCCCTGTTTGATACGAAACGAAGACCGTCCTGACTCACCGAGGCGGGCAGCGAACCGGCCGTGTTGACGTGCAGGTCTACGTCTGATGACGCCGAAGCAGAGTACGCACGGGGCATCGGCAGCTGTCGTCTACACACCAGTGCCCTCTGACCCGTCCGAATTCGCTGGCCCTCGGTGGCGTAGCAGGCGTAGCCGCCGCAAGGAAGCCTGATCGGTAACCGATTGGCGTTATAACCAGTTAACGCCATAACCGGTTAACCACTAGATAACCGGCTGATCACTAGATAACTAGTTGATCATTAGATAACTGGTTGATCATTGGTTTGAGCCTCAGCGCAAAAGCGCTGAGGCCCAAACTTATCTATGCCGTTGCTTGCGCATATAGCTTGAACAGATGCGCAACTATCTTTTCCTCGTCCCCGTCAAAGTTAACGCCATAGGCAGCTTCTACTGCGGCATCAAGCGCCCTGTGTGCTGCCAGTAGATCGGCTGGCATTTTATCTGGGTCGTAGAGGTTAGCTAGTGACTTATCAGGATAGTTGTCACGGGTATCGAGGATAGCTTGAGCACAAGCCTCGATAGCCTCTCGTTGCTTGGACGTTGGGTTGGGCCAAACAAAATTGTTGTAAACAACTCCACCCGAATAGCGATAGTCACTCTTGAGCCTGCCAGCAACGGTGCGCATCCAGGCATTGTGGAACTGCGAGTGAAGAACTCCGAACTGATAGACAGATGCATCAGCAATCAGGAATACAAGATCGGAGCAGAATGTCTCAGGCCCAATAAAAGCCAAGTGGAATATAGCGACGTCGTTCAGACGATACCTTCGGTATGAGAATTGATGTTCCTTCTGGCATATTTTCCACATGGAATCTGGTTGGTGTATCAGCAATTTTGCGAGTAGGCGCACTCTTTGACGCCAACCGCAATTGTCTCAACGTTCTCAACACGTTCACGGCAAAATGGCAAAGTCTGCTAGTTCTTCTTCAGATTTATCTCCAGCCACAAAACGTAGCGCGGACAATTGTTCAAGAACTCATTAGAGCCGAGCCACTTGTGAAAATACGCAGCAGCTTTAGGTTCAACAGCCAAGAATGCTTTCTTCTCATCATCTTTGAACAGATAGTTGCCGCCGTCAATCGGTTTATTGCCAATGCCGATCGATGGTACGTCACACAATGGCTTACTTCGGTTCCACACGAATACATCAGGCGCAGCTGCAAGGTAAGCATTGATATTGGCGGGGTTTGAAACTTCCTCAGGGGCATCAGGATTAGCGTGGTGGAACAGTGTCTTTTTACCGCTCAACTTAGAAAATCCCACAATCACTACGTACACGTGAGCTTGTTCTGTAGCCTCGTTACGCCAACGGAAAGTGTCATGCGCGAAATCGATTCGCACTCCAAGGTCATAAATAGGTTTCCACACGTTTGCCACCTGCTCGCCTTGGCAGATGGAGTTAGTTGAGACAAACGCTGCTCGAATGGGATAGTTACCCATATACTCTGCGGCTTTAATGTACCAGCCAGCTACATAGTCAATGTTGCCGCTGTTTTTAGAGCCATGAAATACGTCTTGAATCTCAGCTTTCTGCTGCTTGGACTGCATCCGTGCACCGTAGAATGGCGGGTTACCTAGGATGAATGAACACTGGTTAGCTGGCACTACCTCGTTCCAGTCCATACGCAAGGCATTGCCATGCACAATATGGGCAGCCTCATGAAGTGGGAAATCATCATCCCCCCATAGACAGCAACATCGAGGTCTCGCCATTGGCCTTAAGACGGCTAATCCAAAGTGCAGTCTCAGCTACAGTGACCGCGAAGTCATTAATCTCGATGCCGTAAAACTGGCTCAGGCGAACACGTTGCCCCATGGCCTCGCTTTCAAAGCTGAAGCCAGTCTGGCCAGCCTGTAATTCGCCAAGAAGTACATCTTCTAGTTTACGTAGGCAAATGTAGGTCTCCGTCAGGAAATTACCTGAGCCGCAGGCAGGGTCAAAGAATTTCAGGGTGCACATTTGCTGGTGAAGACGTGCATAGCGGTTCTTTTTCTGTCTGGGCGTCAAATCCTCACTATCGCGGATATCGATGAACTTAGCCTTGAGGTCATCGAGGAAAAGCGGGTCTATAACCTTATGGATATTCTCAGGTGAGGTGTAATGCATACCACCCGAACGGCGCGTCTCAGGGTTCAAAGTGCTCTCAAAGATACCGCCAAAGATGGTCGGTGAAATCTGTGACCAGTCCACCGGGGCTGAAACCTCTTCAAGCAGGAATCGCTTCATCTCGGCGTCGAAGTTAGGAACCCTCGCTCTGTTCTCTAAACAGTCCACCGTTAACGTAAGGAAAAGGCTTGAGTGTCGTGTCATAGGGGTCACGCTGTGAATACGGAGTATCAAGTGCTTTGAATAGTCGTTTAAGACTTATGCGGATATTCTCAGGTGAAACATCCTTTAGATAATGCAAGAACGCATCTTTGGGGAACAAATCCGCATCTTCACAGAAAAGGCAAAACACCAAGCGTACACAAAGCACATTGAGGGCATGCATCGACTCAGCTGAATCTGGCTCTATGTAGCCCTGCCTCATACGGTCATAAAGTTTGCCGATAAGCTCACCTGCATGAATGGAGACTTCTTTCTCCTTTTCAAGGCGGCTATTCGCAGGATCTGTGATGAAAGACAGATACTCGGGGTGGTCTACAAGTTCGGCCAGCGTAAACTCGAAAGGATGGTCGATAAGCTGGCTTTTAGCCCAAGCATCACGGTCATATACGCGGAACGTCTCAAAGTTGCAGGTAACCACAAAGCGTGGCTGTTCTAGGCGTGGAAGTTCCTCAACATAATCGAGAGCTTGCACAAGCGGCGTTTTCATCTTGCCTTGGCGAGACTCAGGCTTATCAAGGTCAACATTGAGAGCCTTTTGCTCAACTATGGTCGAGGCATCACGCAACCAGGCATCAATGTAACCACCGCTTGTCAGGTGGTGTTCATAAAGAATACTTTCAGGGTCATTCCAATGCTTATACCCCAGGGCGTAAAGCAAGTCTTTCCAGAAAGAAACAGCCTCGCCTTTCTCGTATCCGCGCCCAGTCCAGCGCTCAACGAAGTCACGTATCTTCCTGTTGTCTGCCATAGTCAAAGGACCTCCCCGTTGGTGTACTCATAAGTATCCCCCAGGGCCACGAATACATAAAACCAATCAGGCTAAAACGTCGCTGGATACAAAAAAGCTCTCATGTCTTACATGAGAGCTAATTTATTGCTGCAGTTTTAAACACTGCATTGGTGGACCCGGCGGGACTCGAACCCACGACCCTCTGGGTGTAAACCAGATACTCTAACCAACTGAGCTACAGGTCCTTGCGGGTATAAAGTTACCCTACCCGCTAGGGAGATTACAAATTATTTGCGACGTGAAGAAATTCGCACTCCGCTCCAGGCGTCACTTACTTGCCGTGCGCTGGTAGCGTGCATACCCGCATTGCCTGCCGCCTCTTCCACCACGATCGGTGAAACTGCGCCAGCACTGCGAGCCTTGGGGGTGAACACCCAAATTAGCCCTTCCCCATCCAAGTTAGCGGCGACGTCGACCAAAAGATCGGTGAGCTCATCTACGCCCCCGTCTTCCTCACGCCACCAAGCGATAGCGCCGTCGACAACATCTGCATAATCTTCGTCTACTAGTTGGTTGCCCAGCGCTTCCTCAAGCTGAGCCCTTAACGCCATGTCGGCGTCGTCGTCGAAGTAATATTCCTGAATGATTTGCCCGGCCTCGAAGCCCAGGCGGGTAGCGGCTGAAGTTGTGCCGTCGTGGTTAAGCGACATGGAATAAGCACACCCCAAAATCGCTGGCTTTGCAAGCTGTATGCGCGTTTTACCTGCATCTATTCAAATGTTTCTAACATTCAAGCGAGCTCAGCCACACTTAGTATTGCCTGTATCTCCATTACCTTCCCCATCAGGAGCGTTAAAACATCCCCACCCAGCACACATGCAGTACTTTCACACCACTATCTGGGACTTAATGCCCGATTTATTCGCTTTATCTAGGGTCAAAAGTCGTAGATTAGTTAGGTACAGCGGGCTTAGCCCCACGGACTGATCGCTCCGGCGCGCGCAGTCGACCACAACGACGCGAAGGAATAACCGTGGCCCCAACGAATGAATCCACGCCGCTTATCGATGGCCTGTTAGCCAAGGTCACCGATAATGATCCACAGGAAACAGCTGAATGGAAGCAGTCTCTAGACGCGCTTATCGCCGAAAAGGGTCAAGCCCGAGCACGCTACATCCTGCTATCCATGCTGGCTGAAGCACGTCTAAAGAACGTAAACGTCCCCGGCCAGCTAACCACCCCTTACGTCAACACCATTGCTGTTGACGAAGAACCCTACTTCCCCGGCGATGAAGCCGCAGAGCGCCAGTACCGTCGCTGGATCCGTTGGAACGCTGCCGTTATGGTTACCCGCGCCCAGCGTCCGGGCATCGGCGTGGGTGGACACATCTCCTCCTACGCTTCCGTAGCCACCCTCTATGAAGTAGGTCTTAACCACTTCTTCCGTGGCAAGGACCACCCCGGCGGCGGTGACCACATCTTCTTCCAGGGCCACGCCTCCCCCGGACCTTACGCACGCGCTTTCATTGAAGGCCGCCTAACCGAGGCTGACCTGGACGGTTTCCGCCAGGAATACTCCCACCCGGAAAATGGGCGCGGCCTGCCCTCCTACCCGCACCCGCGCCGCATGGATGACTTCTGGGAGTTCCCCACCGTCTCTATGGGTCTAGGCCCCTCCCAGGCCATCTACCAGGCTTGGTTCGACAAGTACCTGCACATGCGTGGCATTAAAGACACCTCCCAGCAGCGCACTTGGGCTTTCCTGGGCGACGGCGAAATGGATGAGCCCGAAAGCCGTGGCATGTTGCAGCTGGCTGCTCAGCAGCAGTTGGACAACCTCACCTTCGTCATTAACTGCAACCTGCAGCGTCTAGACGGCCCGGTACGCGGTAACGGCAAGATCATTCAGGAGCTGGAGGCCTTCTTCCGTGGCGCCGGCTGGAACGTCATTAAGGTGATTTGGGGCCGTGGCTGGGACCGCCTGCTGGCTGCCGATAAGGACCACGCCCTGGTGCACCTGATGAACGAAACTCTCGACGGTGACTACCAGACTTTCAAGGCTAACGACGGCGCCTACGTGCGTGAGCACTTCTTCGGTCGCGACCCGCGCACTGCCGCCCTCGTCAAAGGACTGGACCGATGAGGAAATCTGGGCCCTGCAGCGTGGCGGTAACGACTACCGCAAGATGTACGCCGCCTACAAGGCCGCTACTGAGCACACCGGCGCCCCCACCGTTATCTTGGCCCACACCGTTAAGGGCTACGCCCTGGGCTCCCACTTCGCGGCGCGTAACTCCACGCACCAGATGAAGAAGCTCAAGCTTGATGACCTCAAGGCCCTGCGCGACACCCTACACATTCCGATCAGCGACGCCGAGCTAGAGGCTGACCCCACCCGTCCGCCTTACTACAAGCCCGCCGCAGACGACCCGGCCCTGCTCTACATGCTGGACCGCCGTCGTCGCCTGGGTGGCTTTATCCCTGAGCGCCGCCCCGGCAACAAGGAGATTGAGCTACCCGACCCCAAGATTTACGACATCCTCAAGGGCGGATCCGGCAAGCAGGAAGTGGCCTCCACCATGGCCTTTGTGCGCCTGCTTAAGGAACTGATCAAGGACAAGCACATCGGTAAGCGTATTGTCCCGATCATTCCTGACGAGGCACGTACCTTCGGCCTGGACTCGATCTTCCCCTCAGCTAAGATCTTCAACACCCTGGGCCAAAACTACCTGCCGGTAGACGCAAACATGATGCTGTCTTACCGTGAGGCTCAGGCCGGTCAGATCATGCACACCGGTATTAACGAAGCTGGTTCCGCTAGCGCCTTCCAGGTGGCCGGCACCTCCTTCGCGGTCAACAATGAGCCGATGATCCCGGTTTACATCTTCTACTCGATGTTCGGTTTCCAGCGCACCGCCGACCAGTTCTGGGCTGCCGGCGACCAGCTCACCCGTGGTTTCATCATTGGCGCCACGGCTGGACGCACCACCCTGACCGGTGAGGGCACCCAGCACATGGATGGTCACTCGCCGCTGATCGCATCCACCAACACCGCCGTGATCAGCTACGACCCGGCCTACGCCTACGAAATCCGCCACATTGTGCGTGACGCCCTAGAGCGTTGGTACGGCCCCGACAGTGGCCGCAACCGCGACATGATGTACTACCTGACGGTTTACAACGAGCCCATGGTCCAGCCCGCTGAGCCGGAAAACGTGGATGTTGAAGGCATTTTGGGTGGTATCTACAAGGTGGCGGACGCCCCCGCCGGCCAGGGCCCGCAGGTAAGCCTGCTGGCTTCAGGTGTGGGTGTGCCGTGGGTTTTGCAGGCCCGCGAGATGCTACTTGAACACTGGGGCGTGCGCGCCAGCGTTTACTCGGTTACCAGCTGGAACCAGCTGCGCCGCAACGCCCTTGAGGTGGATGAGCACAACTTCCTGCACCCCGAGCAGCCGGCCCAGGTGCCGTTCCTGAGCCAGAAGCTGGCTGGGGCCACCGGTCCGTTCATTGCCACCAGCGACTACGACCACCTGGTTCCCGACCAGATCCGCCAGTGGATCCCCGGTGACTACCACGTTTTGGGTGCTGACGGTTTTGGTTTCTCCGACACTCGCGCTGCTGCCCGTCGTTTCTTCAAGATCGACGCCGCCAGTGTGGTCACCAAGGCCCTGGAGGCTTTGGCTAAGCAGGGGCAGGTTGACCGCTCCCTAGTAAGCCAGGCCATTGACCGCTACGACCTGCTCAACGTGCGCGCCGGCAACTCCGGCGCTCAGGGCGGCGACGCCTAAAACGCCACGCGGTGTGCATTTGCCCGCGTGTATCTGCCCGTTTTGGGCAGGTACACGCCGCGCCGCCGATACGCGCCGCGCGCAAAGCTCTAAAGCTCTGCAGTAAATAATGTGGGGGCCCGGCTACCAGCCAGGCCCCCCACTGCTTAACGCTGCTTAGTTATAACGCCGCAGTTTAACTGCAACTTAGCAGCTTAGCTGCGACTACTCAGATACCAGGGTGTTCGGGTCACCGCCGGAGTAGTACTTCTTGGAGCGGTAGTGCGGGCGCAGCAGGTTCTCTACGCTCAGCAGCTCATCGAGGGTGGCCTCGTCTAGCAAGCCCATCTCCAGCACCACTTCGCGCACGTTGCGTCCAGAGCGAGCACATTCACGCCCAACCAGGTCGCCGTTGTGGTGCCCAATGACAGGGTTGAGGTAGGTGACGATACCAATGGAGCCCAGCACGTGGTTGCGGCACACATCCACATTGGCGCTAATGCCCACAACGCACTTTTCACGCAGCGCCTGCATGGCGTGGATAAGCAGGCTGGAAGACTCAAAGGTGGCCTGGCAAATTACCGGTTCCATCACGTTTAGCTGTAGCTGGCCAGCCTCTGCCGCCATAGTGACGGCCAGATCATTACCGATCACCTTGAAGCAAACCTGGTTAACCACCTCAGGGATTACCGGGTTTACCTTGGCAGGCATAATCGAAGAGCCAGCCTGGCGCTCAGGCAAAGAAATCTCGCCCAAACCAGCACGCGGGCCGGAAGAGAGCAGACGCAGGTCGTTACAGATCTTTGATAGCTTGACGGCCAGACGCTTAATAGCGGCGTGGATAGACACATAGGCGCCGGTATCACTGGTGGCTTCCAGCAGGTTGGTGGCCCCCGAAACATCAAGGCCGGTGATTTCGTGCAGGTGGCGCACCACGCAGTCCTGGTAGCCATCAGGGGTGTTTAGGCCGGTACCAATGGCGGTGGCGCCCAGGTTTACCTCTAGCAGCAGGTTGGCGTTGTTACGCAGACGCGGAATTTCTTCACCTAGCAGCACTGCAAAGGCGTGGAATTCCTGGCCTAGCTCATGGGCACCGCGTCTTGCAGCTGGGTGCGTCCCATCTTGAGGATGTCTGCGAACTCGTCACCCTTGGCGTTAAACGCGCCAATCAGCAGGGACAGCTCGGCTTCTAGCTGGTCAACCTTGTGGAATAGGCCTAGACGGAAACCAGTGGGGTAAGCGTCGTTGGTGGACTGGGATTTGTTGACGTGATCATTGGGGTTAATGATGTCGTAGCGGCCCTTGGCGTAGCCCATGTGTTCTAGCGCCAGGTTGGCAATAACCTCATTGGTGTTCATGTTGATGCTAGTGCCCGCGCCGCCCTGGAAGACATCAATGGGGAACTGATCCATGCAGCGGCGGTTTTCTAGCACCTGGTCGCAAGCCCACACAATGGCGTCAGCGATCTGAGGGTCAATAACGCCCAGCTCCTTGTTGGCTAGCGCGCTGGCTTTCTTGACGGTAACCATGCCCCGCACGAAGGTGGGTAGGTCAGCTACTTTTTCCTTAGAGATTTGGAAGTTTTCTTGAGCCCTGAGGGTGTGGATACCCCAGTAGGCTTCAAGGGGCACCTGACGCTGGCCAAGGAGATCTTCCTCGATCCGGGTTGCCTGAGTCATTATCTAAGTTCAGCTCCTTAATAGTTGCTGCGCTAGCACCCTTTTGGGTCGCTAACACTTATGCCTGACGGCATTACAACACTAACGGTTTGCTAGGGGGTTTTGCACCCAAACACCACCAGTAACACTGACAATCTGTCAGTATTGTTGAGACATAGATGACATGGGCCCTAACATAGGCTTATGGAACCTTTGAGCCCGGATGCGATCAATACTCTGCGTGAGGCCAAGGAACGTCTAATTGAGCACTCTATAGACCGCATAAGCGCGGATCTTCCCTGGTTCCGTGAATTGCCGCGCGCTGACCGCGAGCGCATTGAGACTGTGGCTCGTGCGGGTGTTTCTACTTTTATTGATTGGATTGCGGGTCAGGTTGATACCGGCGCGCCGATGCGTATTTTCTCTGCTGCCCCCCAGACTTTTACCGGCGTTATTAGTTTGGATCAAACTATTGCCTTGGTACGCATTGTGGTGGATACGGTGCAGGCGGAGGCGCCTACGATTGTGCCGCCCCAGATGCGTGATGCGGTGCGATTGGCGGTGGCCCAGTTTGGTTCTGACGTTGGTTTTGCTACTGCTGGGGTTTATGCTCGCGCCGCTGAGGTGCGTGGGGCTTGGGATGCGCGGCTAGAGTCGGTGGCGGTTGATGCTTTGCTTCACGACGACGCCAGTGTGGCTATGACGCGGGTGTCTGCTGCGGGGTGGCGCTGCCATGGGCCGGCAGTGGCCATTAGTGCCCAAGCCACTTTGGACGCCGTCGCCGTTTCACGCCTGCGCCATGAAGCCCATAACGCAGCCTATGACTGCCTGATTTCGGTGCACTCGGAAAATGTGCTGATTTTGCTGGGCTCTGAGGGTGACTGGCAGGACAAGCAGGTGCATGAGCGGCTTGGTAAGGCCGCTACTGAGCTGGCTAAGACGCTTGAGGGTGACGCGGTGATTGGCCCGGTTGTGGCTGATATCAGTGAGGGCTCGTATTCGCTGCGTTGTGCGATGGCGGGTTTGGATGCCTTGCCGGCGTGGCCGGGGGCGCCGCGTCCGGTGCAGGCTAATGATTTGTTGCCTGAGCGCGTGTTTGCTGGTGATGAGTTGGCTAAGGCGCAACTGTTTGAGCAGATTTATAAGCCTTTGCACGCTTTGGGCTCCACTATTGAGGAGACTATTTACACCTATCTGCTCTCTGGGGCTAGTTTGGAGGGCACGGCGCGGGCTTTGTTTGTACACACCAACACGGTGCGTTACCGCCTGGGGAGGGTGGCGTCGCAGCTGGGTTGGGATGCCACGGATCCGCGCGAAGCTTTTGTGTTACACACCGCAATTATTTTAGGCCGTTTGGCCCAAAGCGCTAAGACTGACCAGTAGAATCTATATCGTTACTAGTCCTGCTTCAAAGGAGTCGATATGGCACATGAGCGTAGTGAAATCGTTAAGGCAATTGCCCAGATCATCAATGAGGAGACGGGGGTAGACGCCGCGCGAGTAGTTGAGGGCGCCAGCTTTGCGGCGGATTTGGATATTGACTCTTTGGACCTGTTGAGCATTACCACCCGCATTGAGGAGCACTTCAACATCACTATCGCCGACACTCAGGCCACTGCTTTGCGCACTGTGGGCGAGGCGGTTGATTTGGTGGCTTCCCTAGAGTCCTGACCCAAAGTCCTGAAACTAGTTTTAGCTAATGGAGCGCGTTGCAGTTACCGGCCTGGGCACTATTAACCCGCTGGGGGTTGATGTGGCCCAAACTTGGGCCGGGGCACGCGCGGGGCGATGCGCGATTAGCGCCCTTGAGGCTCCTTGGGTGGATGAGTATGGGTTGGCTGTGCGCGTGGCCGGGCAGTTGCCCACTCCCACTAGTGAGCTGCTCTCTGCTCGCGAGGTGCGGCGCTTAGATCCGGCCACCCAGTGCGCTTTGATTGCTGCCCGTCAGGCTTGGGCGCAGGCTTTTGGCTCGACGACGCCGGTAGACCCTGAGCGTTTGGCGGTTAGCTTCTCCCCCGGTATGGGCTGCGTAACTACGGTTATGGATGCTTGGGATACTTTGCGCACTAAGGGGCCGCGCAGAGTTGCCCCCACTACTGTGCCGGCACTGATGCCTAATGCCCCTGCGGCCACATTAGCTATGGAGTTTACGGCCCGCGCGGGTGCCCACGCCCCGGTTTCGGCTTGCGCTTCGGGGGCGGAGGCCATTAGTTATGGCGCTGATTTGATTCGTTTAGGCAGGGCCGATGTGGTTGTTGCCGGCGGTTGCGACGACGCCCTGCACCCGCTGACAGTGGCAGCCTTTGCGGCCATGCGGGCGCTATCTACTAACCCTGACCCGGCTGGGGCTTGCAGGCCTTTTGCTAGCGACCGTGACGGTTTTGTGCTGGGTCAAGGCGCAGGCGCACTGGTGCTTGAGGCTGAGACTTACGCCAAGGCGCGTGGGGCTAAGATTTTGGCTTATCTTGATGGCAGCGCAGTTACCTGCGATGCCTACGATGTGGCGCGTCCGATGGCTGATGGACACTGTCAAGAGCAGGCTTTACGCCAGGCTATTGCGCAGGCTGGCATTAGCCCCGCACAGGTGGGACACGTTAACGCCCACGCTACTTCCACCCCGGCTGGGGACAGTATTGAGGCCGCTATGCTGGCGCGGGTTGTTCCCCAGGCGGCGGTTAGCGCCACTAAATCTATGACCGGTCACCTGCTGGGTGGGGCTGGTGGGCTCGAAGCGGTGCTGACGGTTTTGGCATTGGCCGAGCAGTGGGCTCCTCCCACGCTTATGCCAGGTGAGTTAGAAGCGCAAACAGACATCGACGTCGTCGGGCCCCAGGGGCGCCAGCTAAAGACCCAGGCCGCTGCCTCCACCTCCTTTGGCTTTGGCGGGCACAACGTGGCGCTCGTATTTACGGCCGCTTAAGACAAGGAAAACCGCGCCCAATGGACGCGGTGGGAGGGGAACTTAAAGGGTACTTGGGGAGTTTAGGCAAACTTGTGCAGCCAGCGCACCGAAACGTCAGCGCCCGCATAACGGAAGGGCTCCAGCTCGTCGTCCCAAGCCTGACCCAGGGCCAGGTCTAGTTGACGGCGCATCTGTTCGGGGTCACCAGCCTCAAGGGCGGCGCGAATACGGTTTTCGGGAACCACAATGTTTCCATGCACATCCATCTGCGCATGGAAAATACCCAGGTCAGGCGTGTGCGACCAGCGTGCACCATCGTGACCTAAGGTGGCTTCCTCAGTTATTTCATAACGCAGATTAGCCCAGCCACGCATTGCCGAAGCCAGCAGCGCCCCAGTACCAATGGGACCTACCCATGAATACTCGGTACGCAGCACACCTGGGGTGGCTTTTTGAACCCCCCATTCCAAGTGCACTTCAGTTTTCAATACGTCTTCTAGCATCCACTGCACGTGCGGACACAAAGCCCTGGGTGCAGAGTGCACGAAAACTACACCGCGGGTGTAACCAACAGCCACGACGAAACACCTCCTGAGTGGTTTTTAGCTCGTCTTCCCCTACGTCTAAAAACATCGTGTCGAGCCGAGAGTGTGTGGATCACCTAGCGGCGTTATACGCACGTTATGTATAACGCGAAGTTTATACCAATAGGGCGCCTGCGTCATCGTTAACTAGACAATGATTTAATTAATTGTATGTTTGCTTGGTTGCCTACGCGCCCGAAGTTGCCCACCCTAATTCATCAGTCCTTTCACGCCGATTTACTTGCCGCTTACCGTCTAGAAGGCGACGACGGCGGCTGGCTGGTGGCAGCTAAGTCCGGCCTGGTTCGTGTAGCTAACGACGGGGCCAAAACCCCGCTTTGCACTTGGGATGAGGTAGAGCGAGCCGCTTGGGATGGCCAGGAGCGCAAATTCACCATCAACCGCATTAACGCCTCCCCCACCCAGTGCGTACTAGCCGAGCCCACCAATAAGGGCGAGCGCGAGCAGCTTGATCAATTGGCGCGCACTTTAAGGCAGCAAGTTGAGCGTGCCATTGTGGTGCGCCGTGACAACGTATCCCTTGGCGATGGGGCGCTAGCCACTATCACTATCCGTCGCCGCAGCGATGATTCACTGTATTGCCTGTCTTTAATTGAGGCCGACGCCGCCCTTAACGAGGAGCAATTGGCGGCCCTAAAACAGGCAGAAACCCAAACCAAACTTAGTGTGGGCCTGACCACACTAGAAGATTAGCGCAGAATTTCAAGGAAAAGTTGCCTTTGCGCCGATTAGACATGCGTGAGCAGGCTTGATAAAGTTTCTTCCTGCGCGAGCAATTCCTGCGTAGCTCAACGGCAGAGCATCCGACTGTTAATCGGACGGTTACTGGTTCGAATCCAGTCGCAGGAGCCAGCACCCCGGAGGCAAAGCCTCCGGGGTTTTTGTTTACCTAAACCAGCCCAGCGCCGTCGAGCCCAAAACAAAACCCCGCCTGCCACCCAAAACGGGCCGACAAGCGGGGCATAAGCTTAAACGCTTTAGATGGGGCTGGTGGTGTAAACCACGGTCCCCCACGGGCTGGTAACCGTCACGCGGTAAATCAGCTTGGCACTAATGCGCTTGGGGAATGTAGCCGGCAGACGTGAAGGCCAGAACAGGTCGAAGGTAACCGCACTGGCGCCGTCGTTAGGCGAAGTGAAGTTCTGGTTGAGCTGCAAGGTCAAATCCCACTTAGTGCGGCCATTGGCGCCCTTAGAGCGCACCCCAAACCAGTGATTACCATCCGAAGTGGAACGAGTACCTGCACCACTGAATACCAGCCCTGGTCACGCATAACTAGCGAAGGCCAAGCCGGGTTAGCAGCCGTGCCACGAGTGTAACGCGTACCCCTAGGCACATCCTCCTGACTAATGCGCGGCACATCAGCATACTCATCCGAACCGGGAGATGAAGTGTCACCAATGTTTTCAATCACCACGTGAATCTGCTGGCCCCTACCAACCTGCTCGTAGTAGCCACTCTTACTGGCCGGAGCAGGCGTTAGCTTGCCGGTACCCTTCTGGGCTGAACCCAGCGTAGAAGCCGCCGTGGCATTAGTCACCACCAGCGTATTTGAGCCAGTTTTAGTGGCGGTGGGGTAAATAATCCACGGCTGGTAGTGCTTATCGGTACCGGTGGTTTTACCCTGGCCAACATCAGAGAAAGTGTTAGACCACAGCACAGCCACCACCTGGCCAGCCTGCTTATCAGCAGAAACTGCCAGAGCCGGGGCCGCTGAGGTAGCAATCAAAGCCGGCGCGCTCCAAAGCGCCGCGCGAGTTACATTACGGCGTGAAACCTGCATATGAACCTTTAGGGTTGATGGGAACTTAAACCTTACGAGCAGGCCGTTTAGGGGGATGACCTAGCTATGTAGGGCGCTTTAAGCGCTAACCGGGATAGTTTATACCGTTCCTTAAGCCGTGAGACAATAGGCCCATGGCTTACCGCGATATCCGTATTATTGGAGACCCCGTACTACGCACTGAATGTGACTGGATCACTGACATCAACGACACTGTTAAGCAGCTTGTTGAAGATCTGCTAGAAACCGTTGACGATGAAGGCCGCGCTGGCCTGGCCGCTAACCAGATTGGTGTAGGGCTGCGCGCTTTCTCTTGGAACATCGACGGCGAAATCGGTTACGTCCTCAACCCCAAGCTAGTGGAAGTTTCCAAGGACGAGTACCAGGACGGCGACGAAGGCTGCCTGTCCGTGCCCGGCCTATGGTTCCCCACCGAGCGCGCCTGGTATGCCCGTGTGGAGGGCATCGACCTGGACGGCAAGCCGGTAGTGGTTGAGGGTGAAGAGCTCATGGCCCGCTGCTTGCAGCACGAAACCGACCACCTTGAAGGCAAGCTTTACATTGACCGCCTAGAGCGCAAGTACCGCGTGCAGGCCATGCGTCAGCTGCGCGAAAAGGGCCTATAAAAGGGCCGGTAAACCCCAATAACCCTAACGGTCATGGTGGAAAAGCTGGCGACGCTGCGTTTCCAGCTCCACGATCTGCGTAAACACTTGGCGATATTCAGGATCGTCCAGGGCCATACGGCGCTGGCGTGAGCGCAGATCGGCCAAACGGCGGTTAAAAGACATCTCCCCTGCCGAGCGCAGCACCCCGGCACCATAGTTGATCTGCCCAGCGACGTCGTCGTTTTTAGCAGAAACCGGCAGGGGGGCCACCGCCAACTCAGTGAGCAAAGAATCAATTATTTGCGGGGTGAACTCGCGTACCTGCGCGCCCCACTGTTGCAGGGCTTGGCGCTCACGTTCAGCCTCAGGTAGGCCCGGGTGGGCGGCGCTAATTTCGCGGGCAATTTCGGTGTATTTGGCGTAGCCGCCGGCAGCCATGATGGCGTCAAACACAGCGCGGTAACTAGGCAGGTCAAATAGTTCCCGGGTCCAGTTATCTACCCCGGCTTGGGCGGCCAGTTGGGGCAGTTGCAGGGCTACCTCTAGGGTTTGGCGCTGTAGGCGCAGCAGTGGGTCTGCTTCTATGGCCCGACGCCGCGCCTCGCTAGCACTGGCAGCTTCCGCCGCCCCGGGGACGCCAGCGCGTTCACCATTGGGCCCTATCCCGCGCCGCCCAGCGGCGCGCACGGCTCCAGCTACTTCAGCCTCACGCATCCCCAGCCAGCCAGCCAGGGAGCGGGTGTATTCGCTGCGCAGGGCGCGGTCACGGATCCCAGCCACCACCGGGGCGGCAGCGCGCAAACCGTTAACCCGCCCTTCAGCGGTTGATAAATCAACGTTTTTAAGGGCGTTGCGGATAACGAACTCAAACAGTGGCTTGCGCCCAGCCACCAGGGCTTTAACTGCCTCATCTCCGCGCGCTAGGCGCAGCTCGCACGGGTCCATGCCGCCTTGAGAGACAGCTACGAAAGTTTGGGCAGCAAAGTGCTGGTCTTCACCAAAGGCACGCAGGGCGGCTTTTTGCCCGGCGGCGTCGCCGTCGAAAGTGAAAACCACTTCCCCACCCCGGGCCCCACCAGAACGCAGCAGCACCCCGGCGGCTGGGTCAGCCGAGTCACCAATCAGGCGCCGGGCAATGCGCACGTGGCCTTCCCCAAATGCGGTGCCGCAGGTGGCCACAGCGGTCTCCACCCCGGCCAGCTGGGCGGCCATCACGTCTGTGTAGCCCTCAACCACCACGATCTGGTGGGTGGAGGCGATAGCTTTTTTAGCCAGGTCTAGCCCGTAAAGCACCTGGTTTTTCTTGTATAAAACAGTTTCGGGAGTGTTTAGGTATTTGGGGCCTTCATCATCGTCATAGAGTTTGCGGGCCCCAAAGCCCACGGTGACCCCGGTAATGTCGCGGATAGGCCAGATCAGGCGGCCTCTAAAACGGTCATAGACGCCGCGTTTACCGGGTGTGCACAGGCCTGAGTCGGTTAGTTCAGCCTCTGTGTAACCCAGTGAGCGCAGGTGGCGGGCCAGGTTGTCCCAGCCTTTAGGGGCGTAGCCGATACCGAAACGCTCAGCCACCTGGCGGTCAAAGGCACGCTGACCTAAAAATTGGCGGGCGGCGGCCGCTTCTGGGCTGGTTAGTTGACTGCGGTAGAAGGCTTCAGCAGCGCGATTAGCAGCCACTAGACGCTGTCTGGTACCGGGTTCAATGGCGTTAGTGGGGGCGCTACCTTCCTCATAGCGCAGGCTCACCCCGGTTTGGGCAGCTAGTTGCTCAACTGCCTCAGCAAAGGTCAGGTGGTTGATTTTCTCAACGAAAGTGATTACGTCTCCACCTTCACCGCAACCAAAGCAGTGGAAAAAACCGGCCTGCGGGCGCACATGGAAGGAGGGGGTCTTCTCGTCATGGAAAGGACACAGCCCTTTTAGCGAGCCCACCCCGGCGCTTTTGAGCGTGACGTGCTGGCCCACGATCTCTTCAATGTTTGCCCGTGAGCGGACCTCATCAATGTCTTCACGTAGGATCTTGCCAGCCACGGGCTCATACTATCGGGTTTTAGCTAACCTGATTTTTAACTTCCCTGGCGGGTTAAATCTGACTAAACCAGCCGCAGTAACGCGCATGCCAGGCCCGCGCCGAGTTATCAGTCAGTGAGGCGAGTTGATCCACAATTACGCGCTTGCGGGCACTGTCGCTGGTGTCAGCTCGCCAGTCAGCACGAAACACCGGGTCAAGTAGCTTTTCTCCGCCTTCTTCCATGGCCTGGGCCAGGTCAAAAAGGATGGTGCGCTGACGCAGGTAGGTGGGTTCATGTTCACGTGGCGCCATTACGTAACGCACGGCGGCGCCTTTAAGGATCATGATTTCGGCTTGGATTTCGCGCGGTACCACTAGATCAGCGGCGTAGCGGGTAAGCGCCCCGGCCCCGTAGCATTGGCGCGTAGCCAGCACGGTGGCATCTACAAAGCGACCAATGAGCTGGGAGGTCATGGTTTTAAGGGCGGCTTGGTCAAGGCGTGAATGGTCGTAGCTAGTTAGCCAGTAGGAGCTGTTGCGCAGGCGGTGCCAGGCCTGGCTAGCTCATCGGCACTAAAGTCGGGGTGGTACCAGGAAAGCGTGGAGTCAATTAATCCCTCTAACTCACTGTCTTTATCTGCCCCTACCGGATCCATAGCCCCTAAGCTGATGGCATCTTCCACGTCATGCACCGAGTAGGCGATGTCGTCTGAAAGATCCATGATTTGGGCTTCAATGCAGCGTTTGAAGCTGGGGGCGCCTTGACGCATCCAGGTCGCAATATCGGCGTCGTCGCTGTAAAAGCAGTATTTGCGGGCGCTTTTACCTTCTTCTCCCCCAGGCCCGGCGCCTTTAGCCCAAGGGTATTTAGCGGTGGCATCCAAGCTGGCGCGGGTCAGGTTTAGCCCTAAGCTGCGCCCATCGGGGGCAATCACTTTGGGCTCTAGGCGGGTAAGTAGACGCAAAGTTTGGGCGTTGCCTTCAAATCCGCCAATGTCGGCGGCAATTATATCTAGGGCTTTTTCGCCGTTGTGACCATAGGCGGGGTGGCCCAGATCGTGGCTGAGGCAGGCGGTGTCTACCACGTCAGGGTCGCAGCCCAGCTCACCGGCTAGGGCGCGGCCTACCTGAGCTACTTCCAGCGAGTGGGTTAGGCGGGTGCGTACAAAATCATCACTGGTAGGGCCAAGAACCTGGGTTTTGGCGCCCAGGCGGCGCAGCCCTGAAGAGTGCAGCACGCGGGCACGGTCACGTTCAAAGGCGGTACGCTCAGCCGACTTACTGGCCTCAGGCAGGTAACGCTCACAATCATGAGACCTATAAGCACCAGTTATAAATTCCATAAGTTCCCCTTTTTAGCGCGACCAAGCCTGCGCTAGACGCTGTCCAATTTGCTCAAGTCCCTGGGCTACCTGCTCGCTACTGGCCTGCCACCAGGGGGTATCTAGTACCTCATCAAGCGTGTGCAGGCGGGTTATGCCAGCTTCAGCCAGCTCACTGCGCCCCAGCAGGCCCTGCCCCACCAGCGCCACTACCGGCACCCCATGCTCAAGCCCGGCTTGCCCCACAGTTTCTAGGGGGCTGCTGCGACGACGTCGAAGGCCTGCCCATAGCCGGTAACTAGCAGTTGCGCTTGGCTCGCTAGCTGCACCAAGCCGGTGGCCTGGGCGTAATAGTCACCAGCCAAAACCAAATTAGCTCCCAGGGCCGCCAAAATCAGGCTCACGCCACCAAGAGCGCCACTACCCCAAGCGCTAGAACGCGGGCCTTGGGTTAGCAGCTGACGCCTATGGGCTGGGCGAGCCGCCTCTAATTGGCGCAGGCATTGGGCGCTAGCGGCTCCCGCGCGCCGGTCAATTTCCTGCACCTGGACAGCGTCTAGATCTGTTAGCGCACTCAGGTTGGCCCCGGCCCCACTTAAACCAGACAGGGCCATGGCGTCACTTAAAGCCACAATCAGCTGGTAGGGCGCGGTTAGCTGCCAAGCCGCCTGCGCTCCACCCAGGGCTTGTAAAAACCCGGCGCCGCCGTCGTGAATAGCGCTGCGGCAGGCCCCCACCACCACGGTTGAGCCCGCCGGAAGCTGCGCTAAAGCCGCTTTAAAAGCCAGCCCCAAAGCAAAAGTGGAGCCGCTAGCAGCTTGAAGGCCGGCCTGGTGCGTATCAGCTGGCAGCGGGCTCAGGCACGCTAAATCAATGTAATGCTGGCCTTTGGGCGGCTACCACCGGCCCATAGAGGCCAGATTCCACCGCCATGTCGGGCTGGCCAGCCAGATCAAGGCGATCGCCAGGGCGCTTGGCACGCCAGCCCCGAGCCAAACAATCAGCCACCCAAACGGCACTATAAGAGCCTGCAACCAGGGGCACTCCCCCGGGCTCGTAAGCATACGAGCCCGGGGCTAGTACTACGCGCATAGCTCAGTCTTCAAGCGCGCCAGCCTAGTCGCGCCAATAGCAGAGCCTGAGCCAACACAATATTTTCCAGCTCCCCTAGGTGCATGGATTCGTTGGCGCTGTGAGCGCGCGAGTCGGGGTCCTCAATGCCGGTCACTAGCACCTGAGCCTGCGGGAATACTTCGCGCAGGTCAGAGATGAAAGGAATCGAGCCACCCTGACCGATCTTTACCGCATCGCTCTGCCAGGAAGCAGCCAGGGACTCCATAGCGTCCACGGTAGCCTCGCTGTCGCCGTCGGCCTTGAAAGGCTGACCCAGCTCACGGTTAGAAACCGTCACCTGAGCCCCAAAAGGAGCGTGCTCAAGCAGGTGGGCCTCTAGCGCAGCGTGGGCTTCACGCGGGTCCTGGCCAGGGGCAATGCGCATAGAGATGCGGGCGCTGGCGCTGGGGGTGAGCGTGTTGGAAGACTGGGCGATTGAGGGGGTGTCAATGCCGATCACAGTGATGGAGGGCTTGGTCCATACGCGAGCAGTTAGATCACCGGTGCCCATCAGCTGCACGCCTTCAAGTAGGCCAGCATCAGCGCGGAAATCTTCCTCCGGGTAGAAGGGGAAGTCCGGATCTGCCTGGCTCTGGCTGACCAGGCCCTTAACGGCCACGTCGCCGGCCTCATCATGCAGTGAAGCCAGTAGGCGGATCAGGGTGGTGGTGGCGTCAGGAACCGGCCCACCAAACTGGCCCGAGTGCAGCCCGTGATCCAAGGTGGTGACGGTGACGTCACTTTGCACCACGCCACGCAGAGAGGTGGTCAGCGCGGGCGTGCCCACCTTCCAGTTGGAGGAGTCAGCCACCACGATCACGTCGGCTTCTAGACGCTCACGGTAGGTGTTTAGGAAGTTAACGAATGAGGGGCTACCAACTTCTTCTTCACCCTCAATGTAGACGGTGACGTTTACCGGCAATTCACCCAGGGCCTTGAGCGCCCGCAGTGACTCAACGTGGGTGATTACGCCGGCGCCGTCGTCAGCAGTGCCACGCCCGTAAAGACGATCCCCGCGACGCTCAGCCTTAAAGGGGTCGGCCTGGTCCCAGCCGCCCTGGCCTGCTGCCGGCTGTACGTCGTGGTGGGCGTATAGCAGTACGCGGGGAGCTCCGGCGGGTCCTTCAAAGTGGGCGACGACGGCGTCCTGGCCCTTTTCACCACTGTCGGTGGGGGCGGAAAGGATCTCTACCTGCCCACCTAGCTGCTCAAATAGGCCTGCCACGTGCTCAGCGCTGCGACGCACTTGGGCTAGGTCATGGCCGGTAAAAGCCACAGAAGGGATGGCTACCAGCTCGGTTAGTTCATCAATAATCTCCGGCATAGACTGCGAAATTTGCTTGCGGAGTGCTTCAGTTGTTGCCATAACTTCAGGGTATCGCGTCAAGCGGCTAATCTAAGCATGTGAAGTGGTTTAAGAAGTCCGAGCCGGAGCCTGAAAAAAGCACCCCGGCGGTAGAAGCCAAGCCCGTGCGTGGCCGGGGCCCCAAGGGACACCCTACCCCCAAACGTAGCCAGTCTGAGGCCCGCAACCTCAGGCCCTTAGTTCCTGCTGACCGCAAAGCTGCGGATAAGGCTTCTCGTGAGCAAAAACGTGCCGAGCAGCAGCACGCCTATGAGCGCATGATGGCCGGCGACGAACGCTATTTCCGCACCCGTGACCGGGGCCCGCTAGCAGCCTATATTCGCGACTACATCGACGCGCGTTACTCCATTGGCGAGATTTTTGTGCCGCTATCTTTCGCGATCCTGATTGCCCTGCTGGTGATCGGTCAGGGCGGCACCCGCGCCACTATGACTTCTTTCGTGGTGCTGATGTCTATTTACATCATGTTCGTGTTGGCGATCATTGATGCCCTGGTGGTTTGGTTCATTGTGCGCCACAAGCTGGCCAAGAAGTACCCGGACAAGCACCTGCCTTGGAGCTATGTGTTCTATGTTTTTGGCCGCTGCTTCCAGTTCCGCTCTTGGCGTCAGCCCAAGCCGCGTGTAAAGCGTCGCCAGTTCCCCAAGTAAACCGACTTATAAAACTGCGTGAGGCCCGCTTTAAGCGGGCCTCACGTTTTTAGTTGCAACCAGCAGCTACCAGGCGCCAGCTAGCTTCCTGGCAGGCACTAGCTGGCACCCTGGCTAGCACCACGGCAGGCGCCGTCGCGCTAAACCAGCAGCTGGGCCGGCACTAACGCACCGGCACTTAGGCGCTCAGGGCGCGGTTAATGCGTCCAGGCCAAGCCGGGCCGCCGTAAATGAAAGCGCTGTAGGCCTGCAGCAGGTTAGCCCCAGCCGCCAGCATGTCGCGGCCATCTTGAATGGAGGAAATTCCACCCCACCCCAATAATGGTGGGCTCAGGGCCTAGCTTTTCGCGCAGGCGGCGCACCACCGCCAGGGCGCGCGGACGCAGCGGGGCGCCAGACAGGCCCCCCTCCCCCAGGTTGTGGGCAATAGTGGTGTTAGTAGCCACCACGCCGTCGAGCTTAAGCTCAAGTACCAACTCAGCTACGGCGTCGATATCCTCATCAGCCAAATCGGGGGCGATCTTAACGAACAGCGGCACGTGACGGCCGGCTGCCTTATCAGCCGCCTGACCCACAGCGGTGAGGATGGGACGCAAACTATCTACGCTTTGCAGGTTACGCAGCCCCGGGGTGTTGGGGCTGGAGACGTTAACCACCAGGTAGTCGGCCCAACGCGCCACGGCCCGCGCAGAGTAAACATAGTCAGCTACCGCATCTTCCAGCGGCGTCACCTTAGTTTTACCAATATTGGCGCCCACAATAATGGAGCGGCCACGCTTAGTGGAGCGCAGTTTACGCAGCGTAGCTGCGGCTTCATCGGCGCCGGAGTTGTTAAAGCCCATCTTGTTACGCACTGCGCGCACATCCGGGTAGCGCCATAGTCGCGGCGCCTCATTGCCCGGCTGGGCCTTAGCGGTAAACGTACCTACCTCAACAAAACCAAAGCCCAGCATGTCCATGCCGGCAACGGTTTTGCCTTCCTTATCCATACCCGCAGCTAGGCCCAGCACCCCGGGCACAGGCCGGGCAAAGGGGCCGCTAATAGTGGGCTGACGACGCCCGGGCAGGTAACCCCAAGTGCCACGCAAAAGGTCAGATACTAGCGGCACGGCTGCAGCTACCTGTAAGCCTTTGATAGTTAGGTCGTGGATTTTTTCCGGATCAGTGTGGGTTAAGACGCTTTTATAGAGCAGGTTATAAAGCACGTGTTCAGGCTACCGCAAAGCTAAGCGAGTCTGTAGATGTGTGGGAAGCTATGACTATGACGCAAACTCTCATCATCGCGCTGAGCGCCCTGGCTATCATCGCGTTATCTGAACCTTTAAGCGAGAAACTGCGCCTGGCCACGCCCGTCATCTTGTTGGTGGTTGGGGGCGCTTTAAGTTTTCTGCCTCAGTTTGCCGGATTTGAAGTGGATCCGGATTTAATTATTGAAGTAATTTTGCCGCCGCTGCTGTTTGCTACTGCAGTTAATACCCCGGTGCAGGATTTTCGCCGTAACCTAAGCGCGATCACTTCGCTGGCTTTTTTGCTGGTGATTGCTTCTACAGTGGCGCTGGGCTTTGTTCTTAATGCCATCATCCCGGGCCTGGGATTGCCAATTGGTATGGCTATGGGCGCGGTTATGAGCCCCACGGATGCGGTAGCCACCACTATCGTTAAAAACCAGGGTGTGCAGCGGCGTATTGTCACAATTTTGGAGGGTGAAGGTCTAATTAACGACGCCTCCGCACTGGTGCTGTTGCGTAGTGCGTTGGGGGCAGTGGCCGGCTCAGTTAGCCTGCTGAGCGTAACCCAGTCACTGGTGTGGTCGGTTGTGGGCGCACTGGTGGTAGGCATGATCGTGGGACACTTGACGCTCTGGCTGCGCTCACACATTGGGGACGCCCGGGCGGCCACGATTTTGAGTTTCATTGTGCCTTTTGCGGCTTCTATCCCCGCTGAAGAGATGCACTCTTCCGGCCTGGTGGCAGCGGTGGTGGCCGGGCTGGTTACCTCCTACCACCACGACAATAAACTCAGCCCTGCCCAGCGCATGATCTCAAATAACTCGTGGCAAACCTTTGGGTTGATTTTTGAGTCTTTAGTGTTCTTGCTGATGGGCTTGCAGCTGAACAATATTTTGAGCTCATTTAAAGATTCCGGTTACGAGCTTTCACTAGCTTTTAAAGCTGCAATTATTTCTTTGCTAGTAGTCACGATTATGCGCACATTAGTGGTTTTTGCTACCACCTATTATGCGCGTTTTCGTGCCCGAAATCTGATTTCTAAGCGCGCCCAGTTTGACTCTTGGGAACTGATTCTTGATGAGGTCGACGACGGACAGCTGCCTGAGGGGTTACCTTACGGCCCTCAGTTGCCAAACTTGGTACGCCGCCGCACCCCCACTCCTCAGCAGCGTTTAGAGCGGATTCGTATGCGTTTGGACCGACGCCGCGCGGATATGCAGTATTACGAAGAAGCTCACCTGGGCTACCGTGAGGGCCTAACTATGGTGTGGGCTGGTATGCGCGGGGCCGTTACTTTGGCTGCGGCGCAAACTTTCCCACTATCGACGCCGAACCGTAATTTCCTGATGTTTACCGCCTTTTTGGTGGCGGCTATTTCGCTGATTATTCAAGGCGGCACTCTGGCGGCTTTTATTCGCTGGATTAAACCTGACACCGCTGGCGGCTACGCCCCAGATGAACTTGACGCTGTCTACCAGCTTATTGAGGTAGCTAAGGAAAGCGTGGATGTGCCCGAGGAGCTAACGCGGATTATTGGCCCCTGCGACTCCCACACGGTTGCCGCTAAGCTGCGTAAATGGAATGCACACCGCATTGAGGACCCATTGGTGGCCTTGGAAGTGCGTATTTTGATGTGCAAATACCAGCTGGAAGTGCACCGCGCTGAACGTGAGGCTTTAGTTGAGCAAAACCGTAAGGGCACAATTACTTCTGACGTTTATCGCCTTACTTTGAAGCTAATTGATGGCTCTGAAATGCGCGTTGAAACTCAGCTAAATATGGCCCAAGGCGGCATGAACCGCATCCTTGAGGATGAGGAAAACAGCCTGGCTGAAGACAACCGCTCCGACGACTAATTAGTTAGCGTTTGAGTGTCCTGCCAGGGTTCGGTAAGCGCTTATCAGCTGAGTTAGTAGAACCTGTCGTACGTTTACGACCTAACTCAGCTAAAACATCAGCCTTTGCGTGCAGTTGTTTTCCAGCCTGAACAGGTTGCTTGATAGACGACTTTTCCTGCATCAGTACAGGCTCTATGCGCGGAATTGAAATTACCTCAAAAACTGGCACAAGCAAATCAGGCACTGGTTTATACGATCCAAGATCTGGCCCCGATAACATACTAGCTTGATTCCATTGCTGTGGTGAAACACGTTTGAAGGCTCTTCGCATTTGAGGGTGTAGGTGTTGTGGGCGGGGTTGGGCGTGTCGTGGCTGGGTAGGGGTCGAGGTCTTCCGATGATGGGGGTTCCGACACCGTCCATCTGAAAGACCTCGACATGCCCAATACTACCTTTGATCGCCCTGACCTGACCACGTTCACGGGCCTTGATGGCCTGGGGTTGGAGGTGACGGGCCAGTGCATTGAGCCCGACCATGCAGTATTGGCGTGCCGTATTACTGGTGAGGACCGGTGGTGTCGACGCTGCGGATGCCAGGGCATTTCTCGTGACACGGTGATCAGGCGCTTGGCGCACGTACCCTGCGGGTGGCGCCCCACGATCTTGCACGTGAGCGTGCGCCGCTACCGGTGCCAGCAGTGTGCTCACGTGTGGCGTCAAGACATGAGCCAAGCGGCCGATCCACGCGCCAAGCTCTCACACTCGGCGGTGCGCTGGGCGCTGACGGGCCTGGTGGTCCACCATCTGACGGTGGCACGCGTCGCCCAGGCCCTGGGCGTGTCCTGGAATACCGCCAACACCGCTGTCCTGGCCGAAGGGGCGCGCCTGCTGATCAATGATCCCGATCGTTTCGAGGGGGTGCGTGTCATTGGCGTGGATGAACACGTGTGGCGCCACACCCCCTACGGAGACAAATACGTCACCGTCATTTTGGACTTGACACCCATCCGCGACCGTCGCGGCCCCCTCCCGGCTCCTAGATATGGTCCCGGGCCGATCCAAGCGGGTCTTCAAAACCTGGCTGGCCTCCCAGCCCGACACCTGGCGCGAGAACATTGAGATCGTCGCGATGGATGGATTCACCGGGTTTAAGAGCGCCGCCGCTGAAGAACTCCCCGATGCAAGGGCAGTCATGGATCCCTTCCACGTCGTACACCTCGCTGGCAACGCCTTGGATGAGTGCCGCAGACGCATTCAGCAAGAACTTCACCACCGGCGCGGCCGGGGCACGGATCCCCTGTACAAGGCCCGCAGGATGTTACACACCAGATCTTGCCTGCTCACGCCGCGTCAGCAGCACCAACTACTCGACCTGTTTGCCAGTCAGGAGCACGTCGCACTCGAGGTCACCTGGAGTGCCTACCAGAACATTATCGATGCCTACCGCGCACCCGACACACGCGTGGGTAAGGCCATGATGCAAGCCGAAATTAATACCCTGACCTGCACGCGTGTACCGAGGGGTCTGAGCGAGCTCATTACGCTGGGCAGGACACTCAAACGCCGTGCCGGGGACATCCTGGCCTACTTCGATCATCCTCACACCTCCAATGGCCCTACCGAAGCCATCAACGGGCGCCTCGAACATCTACGCGGCTCCGCCCTCGGATTCCGCAACCTCACCAACTACATCGCCCGCTGCCTCCTCGAAACCGGAGGATTCAGACCCCAACTACACCCTCAATTATGAAGAGCCCGTTTGAAGTCAAAAGTGAATTGTGACTGTTGCGCAACATGTTCCATAAATACTTTTAGAACTGCGCCCATTTCCTTCTCTAAATGGATGGGCTTGATTTATGTATGCAAATACCTCAGCACTGACTTGTGCAAAATCGCTATGATTAAGACTACTCCAGTCGATTTCTTGGATAAGTTGCTTTGCGTCACCCAAATATCTATCTATTTGCCCCGCATGAACGTCAGCGAAAGAGGATACACCTTTGAAAATATTGACACAGCGATATTGACCAGCCCATTCATATACATCCTGAAATAAATAGCTATGGATCGCACATAGGTGCACAGCATCATAGGTGTGAGGTATATAAACTTTACCACTCACGAGCTCATAGTAATTTATATCAGTTTCTGTGTACTCCAATCGCGCCAATATTTCAGCATTACGTTCACCATAAAGATTGCGCAGTGTGCCTTGCCTAGTAGCTGTGTCATAAGTTTCTGGATAGAAGTAGGATTCCCAAGTCTCATAACGCATATGACTCCCCACTATCTAGGCTGAGCCACGCCTGGCAGCGGCATGAGCCCGGCGGCGATATTCGTCTTTATCAATCGCCCCGCGCACATAGTCAGTCAGATTTTCTACGTCTTCACGTGTATGTTGCACGCCTTCATGCCAGCTAGCAGCTAAAGCTTGCATGACAGCCCTGTGCTGAGCCTGATCAAGCTGGGCAAACAGCTCTGGCCAGCGCTTATCAAGATCAAGTGTTTCAGCCATTACGTCCCCTTCCCTTAACTTGCCCATCATTTTAGATCCTTAATACAAACTACGAGTGGCTTTCCTGAAACTACAAAGGGGCGTTTAGCATTTCGCTAAACGCCCCTAATTGCTTGGCTCAGGCTTATACGTTAAAGCCCAAAGCTCGTAGCTGCTCACGCCCTTCAGGGGTGATCTTGTCCGGGCCCCACGGCGGCAGCCAAACCCACTGCACCCGTACGTCGTCGGAAAGGTGATCTAGCACCTGGCGGGCCTGCTCCTCAATCACATCGGTGAGCGGGCAGGCGGCCGAGGTCAGCGTCATATCCAGGGTGATCTCGTTGCTAGAACCAATCTCCACCCCGTAAAGCAGACCCAAATCCACCACGTTAATGCCCAGCTCCGGGTCAATCACGTCACGCAGGCACTCTTCGACGTCGGCCACGTCAAAGCTGCCCGGCTCAGCGCGCGGGGCAAAAGCGTTATCAGCCGCTAGCCGGGCTGCACTTTGGCCATCAAGCTGAGCCTGGGAGGCGGCCTTAACCTCCTCCTGACTAGCCACACGCGGGGTGTAGCTAGCAGCCATAGGGTTGTCGCTCATCTACTAACTCCTTTATTCGTCACAGTGAGCAGCACTGGCACTGCCACTAGCAACCTGGTTTTCGCCGTTAACTACTGCTTTAGCTACCGCGTCTTTTAAAGCCATCCAGCCCAGCAGGGCGCACTTAACCCGGTTGGGGATATTTAGACACGCCCTCGAAAGCTGCGCCGTCGTCAAGCGCATCCAAAACCGCGTCATCCACCCCCTGGCCGCGTGAATGCATCAGGGCGTCAAAGTCTTCCTCTAGTTCACGCACCTGCTCTAGGTCTTTGCCCACCACCAGATCGTTCATCACGGAGATGGATGCCTGCGAAATTGAGCAGCCGCTACCCTGCCAACCCAGCTCGGCTAGAGTCTGCCCCTCTAGGCGCACCTGTAGCTGCACCTCATCGCCGCAGGTGGGGTTGACCTGGAAAGAGTCACCCTGGGGTGCCTCTAGCAGGCCCTGACCGTGGCGTTCACGCGAGTGGTCGAGGATAACTTGCTGGTAAAGCTGATCTAGTTCATTCATAAGCTACCTAGCGGTTGAAATACTTACGTACGTTTTGTAGCGCGTCGAGGAATTGAGACACGTCTGCGGGCGTGGAGTATACCCCCAGCGAGACGCGGGTGGAGGCACGCAGCCCGAAGTGGGCGTGGATTGGCTGGGCGCAGTGGTGACCGGTGCGTACCGCTACCCCACTGGCATCTAGCACCTGGCCGACGTCGTGAGGGTGTACCCCCTCCACTTCAAAGGCCACTACCCCCAGGCGCTGAGTGGTGTTGGCGGGGCCCAGTAGGCGCACGCCCTCAACCCGGTTCATGCCTTCAAGTAGCTGGCCGGTGAGCTCATGCTCGTTAAGCATGGAACGCGACAGGTCAAGTTCACGCAGGTAATCGACGGCGCTGTGCCAGCCGGCGGCCTGCGCAAGCGGCTGGGTGCCCGCCTCAAACCGGGCCGGCGGGGCCATATAGGTGGAGTGCTCCATATCCACCAGCTCAATCATGGAGCCGCCGCTGAGCACCGGGGGCAGGCTGTAAAGCAGCTCCTCGGTGGCCACCAGCGCCCCAATACCGGTGGGGCCCAGCATCTTGTGGGATGACAGGCAGATCGCATCCACCCCGGCGCTAGCCAGCTGGGCAAAAGAAAGCGGCAGGTGAGCACTGGACTGGCAGGTGTCTAGCACCACCACGGGCTTGCGCTCCTGGGCGCGCACCGCCGCCAAAATGGGTTCCAGGTCAGTGATTGCGCCGGTTACGTTAGAAACGTGGGTTAGCGCCACCACGCGGGTGCGGCTGTTAATAGCCTGGGCCAGCAACGCCGGGTTAGTGTCAATGCGCCCGTCAGGGGTTAGTTCCAGCCAACGCAGCTTCGCCCCGGTGCGTTGGGCCAGGATCTGCCAGGGCACCAGGTTGGCGTGGTGTTCGGCGCGGGTTACTAGGATCTCGTCGACGCCGCCCAGGTTTAGATCCAGCGGCCCGTCACCTCCCGCTACGCCTTGGGAGGCGTTACCGATGCCCAGCGCCACCAGGTTGATGGCTTCGGTGGCGTTTTTGGTGAATACCAGCTGCTGGGGGCGGGCGTCCACAAAGCTGGCTACTGCTGCGCGAGCGTCATCCCAGGCGGCGGTGGCACGGTCAGCCAGTTCATAGGTGGAGCGGCCCGCCGCGCCGTTGGAACGCTCATAGAATTCGGTGACGGTGTCGATGACGCAGTTAGGTTTTTGGCTAGTGGCAGCGCTGTCCAGGTAGGCTAGGCGACCACCGTCACGGGCCGGCGTAGCCAGGGTTGGAAAATCGGCCACAATAGCTGCCAGCTCTGACTGGCTAAGCGCCACATTGTCGCGTGCAGCGATACCAATTCCAGTTAATTGCGTCATGAGGATTCTTAACTTCTTAGGTCTATGCCCGCCGTAGCTTTAGGCTACGGCGGGCCGGTTAAATTTGTGTGCACCTAGCCGGTGGCGGCGTGGTTGGATAGCCCAGTTGGCCTATCCAACCACGCCAGCTAGGAGCTTTACGCCTACGCGCTGGCTAAGCAGCTAGTAGGTTACTTCAAGAAGCGGTCGTAGCCTTCTTCTTCGAGACGGTCGGCCAGCTCGGGTCCACCTTGCTCAGCCACGCGGCCGTTAACAAACACGTGTACGTAGTCAGGCTTGATGTAGCGCAAAATACGGGTGTAGTGGGTGATTAGCAGGAAGCCGGCCTCGGACTCGCCATGTAGGCGGTTGACGCCCTCAGAGACGATACGTAGCGCGTCAACGTCCAGACCAGAGTCGGTTTCGTCAAGCACAGCAAAGCGCGGACGCAGCAGTTCCATCTGCAAGATTTCAAAACGCTTCTTCTCACCACCGGAGAAGCCGGCGTTCACGTCACGCTGAGCGAAGGCGGGGTCCATGCGTAGGCGCTCCATGGCGGCGTTAACTTCACCGATCCACTGGCGTACCTTGGGGGCCTGACCGTCCATGGCGGTCTTGGCGGTGCGCAGGAAGTTAGCCACGCTTACGCCGGGTACCTCCACCGGGTACTGCATGGCCAGGAACAGGCCGGCGCGGGCGCGCTCGTCCACGCTCATCTCCAGCAGGTTTTCGCCGTCGAGCAGTACTTCACCCTCGGTAACCTCATAGGCGGGGTGACCGGCAATGGAGTAAGCCAGGGTGGACTTACCTGAGCCGTTGGGGCCCATGATGGCGTGTACCTGGTTGGAGCCAACAGTTAGGTTTACGCCGCGCAGAATCTGCTTGGGGCCGTCGTTGGTTTCTACCTGTACGTGCAGGTTCTTGATTTCTAGGGTGCTCACGTCTTTTTCCTTAACTTATTTGATTGGCTCAGGCTTCCAGCAGCCCGTTGACTTCAAGTTCTGCTTCGATGGCGCTCATCAAGTGTTCTTCCACCTCGGGCACGGCAATTTCGGCCACGATCTCGTTGAAGAAGCCCAGCACCACCAGGCGGCGGGCCTCAATCTCGGGAATACCGCGAGCGCGCAGGTAGAACAGCTGCTCGTCGTCGAAACGGCCGGTGGCGCTGGCGTGACCGGCGCCTTCGATCTGGCCGTTTTCGATTTCCAGGTTGGGTACTGAATCAGCCTTGGCCCCGGTGGTTAGCACCAGGTTGCGGTTGAGTTCGTAGGTGTCGGTGCCACGGGCGCGACGGCCGATGAGGCAGTCGCCTACCCACACGGCGTGAGCGTCTTTACCCTGCAGGGCGCCCTTGTAGGTGACGCGCGAGTAGCAGTGGGGCTCGGTGTGGGCCACGTAGGGGCGGTGTTCTTGGTGCTGTCCGGCGTCGGTGAAGTACACGCCGTAGGCGTCGATGTGTCCGCCTTCGCCACTAAAGCCCAGTTCGGGGCTGATGCGTACGTCGCCGCCCAGGGAGACCACTACGTGTTTGAGGGTGGCGTTGGCGCCTACCTCGACGCGGTGTTGGCTGGCGTGTAGGGCGTGGTCGTCCCATTCCTGGCTGGTGACCAGGGTTAGCTCAGCGTCGGGGGCTACGCTAACTTCGACGCCCTGGGTGTAGTAGGCCATGCCTTTGTGGGAGAGCACCACGGTGGCTTTGGAGCCAGTTTCAGCGATGATGCGTAGGTGTCCGGCGCTGGGGTGAGCGGCGGCGTCGTCGGCGTCTTTAGCCTGGCCGGTAATTTCCACTACCAGGGCTTCTTTAGGCTGGGCGCCGGCGCCAATGGTTACCACGGTGGCTTGGCTGAAGGCGTTCCAGGCTACTGCGGAGGCGCGGTCGCCGGGCTGGCCTACCTGGCCTAGGCGCTCATCGGTGCGCTCAACGTTTTGCACGCTGATGCCTTCAACCTGGTTGGTGGCTACCTTTACCTGGTCTTTGGCGGCGCTGACGGCCTCTAGGTCAAATAGCGGGGCAAAACGTTTGCGCGGGTGAAGCGCCATTCTTCTTCCTTGGTGGGGATCGGGAAATCCGCTAGGTCGAAGGAGGTTTTGCGGTCTGCGCGGCTGGAGACGTAACGCGGGCCGCCGTGTGAGTGGGCCCCGACGAGCTTGGCTTGGGAATGGTCGGTTGCTAGGTTTTGACTCATTTTCTTCTCCTCGCGGTCAGCCGACCGAGTTTTCCATCTGTAGCTCGATTAGACGGTTGAGTTCCAGGGCGTATTCCATGGGTAGCTCACGGGCAATGGGCTCGACGAAGCCGCGCACGATGGTGGCCATGGCTTCGGTTTCGGTTAGCCCGCGCTGCATCAGGTAGAACAGCTGGTCTGCGCTTACCTTGGAGACGGTGGCTTCGTGGCCCATTTCTACCTCGTCGTTGCGTACATCAACGTAGGGGTAGGTGTCTGAGCGGCTGATTTCGTCGATTAGTAGCGCGTCACAGAGCACGTTGGACTTGGAGTGATGCGCGTTGGGCATGATTTTTACTAGGCCACGGTAGGCGCTGCGTCCACCGTTACGGGAGATGGACTTAGAGACAATGTGGCTGGAGGTGTAGGGCGCCATGTGTACCATCTTGGCGCCGGTGTCTTGGTGCTGGTCTTCGCCGGCGAAGGCGATGGAGAGGGCTTCACCGCGCGCGTGGGGGCCGAGCAGGAATACTGCCGGGTACTTCATGTTGCGCTTGGAGCCGATGTTGCCGTCTACCCATTCCATGGTGGCGCCTTCTTCACAGGTGGCGCGCTGGGTGACTAGGTTGTAGACGTTGTTAGACCAGTTTTGGATGGTGGTGTAGCGAACGCGGGCGTTCTTCTTGACCACGATTTCCACGATGGCTGAGTGCAGCGAGTCGGTGGAGTAGATGGGGGCGGTGCAGCCTTCTACGTAGTGCACGTATGAGCCCTCGTCGGCGATGATTAGGGTGCGCTCGAACTGGCCCATGTTTTCGGTGTTGATACGGAAGTAGGCCTGTAGCGGGATTTCTACATGTACACCCGGGGGCACGTAGATGAAGGAGCCACCTGACCATACGGCGGTGTTTAGGGCGGCGAACTTGTTGTCGCCGGCGGGAACTACGGTGCCGAAGTATTCCTTGAATAGTTCGGGGTACTTCTTGAGGGCGGTGTCGGTGTCGACGAAGATAACGCCCTGTTCTTCTAGGTCGCCACGGATCTGGTTGTAAACCACTTCAGATTCGTACTGCGCGGCCACACCGGCCACCAGACGCTCGTGTTCGGCCTGGGGGGATGCCTAGACGGTCGTAGGTGTTTTTGATGTCTTCGGGTAGGTCGTCCCAGCTGTTGGTGGGACGCTCAGTGGAGCGCACATAGTACTTGACCTGATCCATGTCTAGCTGGGATAGGTCGATACCCCAGGTGGGCATGGGTTTGCGCGCAAAAATTTCATACGCCTTCAGGCGGCGTTCGAGCATCCATTGCGGTTCTTGCTTGATGGCCGAGATGTCTCGTACCACCTGCTCGTCCAGTCCACGCTTGGCACTTTGGCCGGCGGCGTCCGAGTCATGCCACCCGTAGTCGTAGGACGTGGAGATAGACGCAATGATCTCCTCGTCGCTACGTTGTGCCTCATTCGTGGTACTTGTCATCGTTGTCCTTCCTTTTGCCTGCGTAAGTTTGCAGGCTCCTGTGGGTGCCTGATGGCCCTGGCGCGCACGGTAGGCATCGCTAGTGGCACATGGGTGGTGCACACATGTTCTCCGCCTGCTAGGGTGGCCAGTCTTTGTACCGGCACTCCTAGTAGCCGGGAGAACGCAGCGGTCTCCGCGTCGCATAATTCATTAAATTTGCCAGCTACTTCGCGTACTGGACAGTGGCCTTGGCACAGTTGGACCGCAAAGGTACCGTCCCCGATTTCACGAACGGTGGCTGCGTATCCGTCAGCGCTAAGTGCGTCCGCTAGGGCGCGTGCGCGTGCTGCCGGGTCTTTGCCTACGCTCTCGACGACGCCGCTGTAGCGCCGCTCTAACTCTCGCCCGCGAGCTGCGGCAAAGGAATCTACCGCATCTTCGCCAGCGATTTGGGAGAGGTAGGAAAGGGCCCGACTAGCAAGTTCTGAGTAACCTTCTTGGAGGTTGGTGCGGGCGGCTGCGGTGGCTACATAGTGGCGTGCGGGGCGCCCGCGTCCGCGTCTACCTGCCGCTAGACGGTCATGGACTTCAATCTGACCGGTGTTTTCTAGGGCGGTGATATGACGCCTAATTGCGGCTGGGAGTTAGTGAAAGTACGCGCGCGAGCTGGGCGGCTGTAATAGGCCCCTTCTCAACAATGAGATCAAGGACTTTAGCCCTAGTGCCGGCGTCGTCGCCGTAGTTCATTGGTCCTCCTTTACGCATCGCCCGCGACTAACTTAGGGATGCCACATATCCTGGTTGCTTCCAGCATACCTGGCACCGACAACAATAGCGAAGATTAGGCTTGCATAAATACTAAAACCGCTTTGTTGAGAGCGGAAACACGCCAACTTTGCTCAACCTAACTTAGGTTTACCTGCACAATTTCACGCTTTAGCCACTCCCCTAAGCCCACCCAAACCCAAGTTGAACACTTGGCCACATTTGGCTAGCAGCGAGCGTAGCAATAAGGACCTATGTCCTTAAATAAGTAGGGCTTACGCCACCACCTGCCGGCAGGTGACGTAAGCCCAAAGAGCGGCTAATTAGACCGCACAAATCAGTTTTTAGACGGCAATAGCTCAATCGCAGGGCGCGGAGCCGCCATGGCATTAATAGGAGCCTGCGGATCGCGATAGCCCAAAGCAAAACCAGTAATCAGCTTGTAATGCTCAGGAATCTCAAACTCAGCCTCCACCGGGGCACGCCAAGTAGACAAAATCCCAATCGCACACGAATCAATCCCACGCGACTTAGCCGACAAGAACAAGGTCTGCAACATCAAACCCGCATCCATAGCCGACCAAGGCAGCATCTTTTCGTGAACAAACACAAAACCCATCACCGGCGCATCAAACGCAGTCACATTACGCCTATTAGCGGCGTCGCGCCCAGCATGATCAGAGCGCTCCACCCCATAAGCCCCATACAGCAGCTTAGCCACCTCAATCTGGGCCGGGCGCAGCTCGCTGGGGTAAGGCTTCCACACCGGGAAATCCCCATCAGGCAAATCCCCCGCAGCGCCGCCTTAGCGCCAGCCATAGCTTTGTGATGCTGAATATCTAGCGTCTTATCGAAACGCTCCACATAATCCTTACGCAGGCGCTGCGCCTGCTCCCCCTGTGCAATAGCCACGCGGAAAGCACGCGTATTAGACCAGCTGGGGGCACTAGCGGCGTCGTCGAGAATAGCGCGCAAATCCTCAGCGCTAACCGGCTTATCCAAATAAGCCCGCACAGAACGGCGCGAGGCTGCCAAAGCAGAAAAATCATTCATGATTTTCCACCCTAGCAACCCACGCCCCAGTTACAGCGCCAAACAGCTAGCTAACAGCTTAAAGCTCCGGCTCAACCTCAAAGCCATAAGGAGCCCGCAGCCACGGCGCATCCGCGCCACGCAGCCCCTGCCAGCCCTTTGCACGCATCCGCTCCGTAGCCAGCAAGCCAGCCACCGCCGCCGCATTATGAATCTGGCCAGCTAACGCCGCATCCACCGCCTGCGCCAAAGGCACCCAGGTGGGACGCAAATCAGCTTCCTCATCTTCACGCACAAAATCGTTACGCTCCACGCGGCGCAAATCCCGCGCTAGCAGCACCCGCAGCGACTCAGTCAAACAGCCAGCCGAAGAAAACACATCCACCAAGGTGTGCCAAGTGAGCGCCTCCATATCAGTCTCTTCACGCAGCTCACGCTCAGCCGCCACCAAAGCAGACTCACCCGCATGATCCATCAAACCCGCCGGCAACTCCCATAGGTTAGCGCGCACCGGGTGACGATACTGGCGGATCATAAGCACCTCAGGGGCGCCGTCGATCTGAGAAGAATCCTCACCCTCACGCAAAGCCACCACCGCCACAGCCCCATGATGCGCCAAATACTGGCGCCCAATCGGATCCGCACCCGGCTCTAGACGCAACGTGTCCGCATCCAAAGCAAACACCGGCCCAGACCACATACGCTGGTGACTTACCAGCTCCCGACTAAGATCGCGCTCATCACGCAACTGCATCAGCGTTCCTCTCCATTTTTAGCTGCGGCCGCCTCACGCGCCTGCAAGCTAGCCTCACGCGGCAGTGAGTGAGCCTTAGGCGAAGCAAACACCTCACTACGCCGAGCCAAAGCCGCCTTAACCAAGCCCGCAAACAACGGGTGAGCCTTAGTGGGGCGAGACTTAAACTCAGGGTGAGCCTGCGTGGCCACATAGTAGGGGTGAAGCTTAGAATCCAGCTCCACGAACTCCACCAAACTACCATCCGGCGAGGTACCACACACGTGCAAGCCCACAGATTCTAGGCGCTCGCGGTAGTCATTGTTGACCTCGTAGCGGTGACGGTGACGCTCGCTAACCTCACAGGTGCCATAGGCTTGGGCCACCACCGAGCCGGCGGTGAGCTTAGCCGGGTAAGCCCCCAGGCGCATAGTGCCACCCAGGTCGCCTTCACCTTCCACAAATTCACGCTGCGAGTTCATGGTGGTAACCACCGGGTCAGGGGTTTCGCTTTCCATCTCAGTGGAAGCGGCAGCCTTTTAGCCCCAGCAGGTTACGGGCGGCTTCAATCACCATGCACTGTAGGCCCAGGCAGATACCCAAGGTGGGCACGCCGTGTTCACGGGCCCATCGCAGTGCCCCCAGCTTGCCTTCAATGCCGCGCACCCCAAAACCGCCGGGTACCACAATGGCGTCCACCCCGGCCAGGGCCAGCTGCGCACCGTTAGGGGTTTCGCACTGGTCAGAGGCCACCCAGCGGATATCCACATGGGCATTGTTGGCAAAACCGCCGTGCTTAATAGCTTCAGAGACAGACAGGTAGGCGTCGTGCAGATCCACGTACTTACCAACCAGCGCCACCTCAACGCGGTACTTAGGCGAGTGCACCCGCTCTAGCAGCGCATTCCATTCGCGCCAGTCCACGTCACGGAAGGTTAGCCCCAGGCGCTGCACCAGGAAGGCATCTAGGCCCTCACGGTGCAAGGTGGGGGGAACTTCGTAAATGGAGGCGGCGTCTTTACATTCAATTACGGCTTCGCGCTCTACGTCGCACATGAGCGCCACTTTGCCTTTGATGCCTTCAGGCAAGGGCCGGTCAGTGCGTAGCACCAGCGCATCTGGCTGGATACCAATATTGCGCAGGGCCGCCACCGAGTGCTGGGTGGGCTTGGTTTTGAGCTCGCCGGCGGCGGGCAGGAAGGGATCAGCGATACGTGCACGAAAGCCACGTTGGCGCGGCCAATGTCGGCGCGTACCTGCCGGGCGGCTTCTAGGAAGGGCTGGGATTCAATGTCACCAACGGTTCCGCCGATTTCGGTGATGATTACGTCGGGGGCGTTGCCGTCACTGTCAGGGTTCAGCCTGGGCGCGCATCACGCGCTTGATTTCGTCGGTGATGTGCGGGATGACCTGCACCGTGTCGCCTAGGTATTCGCCGCGACGTTCTTTAGCAATTACGTTTGAGTAGACCTGCCCGGTGGTGGCGTTGGCTTTGCCCGATAGGTTTACATCCAAGAAGCGCTCATAGTGACCAATGTCTAGGTCGGTTTCGGCGCCGTCTTCAGTTACGAACACCTCGCCGTGCTGGAAGGGGTTCATGGTGCCCGGGTCTACGTTGATGTAGGGGATCCAGTTTTCTGCATGGCCACGCTTAGTCCGCGTGAGCGTAGCAGTCGCCCCAGACTAGAGGCGGTTAGCCCTTTACCGAGGGAGGAAACTACGCCTCCGGTTACGAAAATGTGTCGGGTTACGTGGCCGTGGTTTCCGTATGCATCTATCACGGACTTCCAGCCTACTCCCCTATTGCAGCTACTAAAGATCCAGGACCCGGTCTAGTTGCTCACGTAACTGTGTTTCCCCAGGGATTTTGGCGACGGCGGCGCGCGAGGCTGCTTCTAGGGTTTCGCGCCGCTTAGGGTCGCTGATTACGGCGACGACGGCGTCGGCTAGCGGACCTGCCTGGGGCTCTACCAGCTGGCCACAGCCGGCCAAAGTGTAGGCGCTGCCGCCAACATCGGTGGCCACAATAGCGCGGCCTCGCTTGCATGGCTTCACGCAGAGTCAGGGGCTGACCTTCCCAGTAAGAGGTTTGCACCACCACATCAGCTTGGGACAGCAGAGCGCCAATGTCTTCACGGCGCCCCAGCAGCTTAACGGGTAGGCGGCGGCGGCAATTTGCTGGTTTAGTTGCGCTTTAAGGGGGCCGTCTCCCGCCACTAGCCAGGTGAAGTCAATGCCGCGTTGTTTGATTAGGGTGGCTGCTTCTAGCAGCAGGTCTAAGCCTTTTTGGGGAGCCAGGCGGGCAATGGTAAGCAGGCACGGCGCAGCGTCGCAGTCAGTGTCAGAACTGGCGCCATAACCAGAGCCGGAGTCAACACCAGAGCCAGCGTCCAAACTCTGCGCGCTGTCCTGGCTGATTTCTGGCTGGGCAGCGTGATCCATGCAGCCGCGTGCCGGGGCGGGCACAACCGCGATTTCCCCTGCCTTTAGAGCCTAGCTGTTTAGCTTTTTCGAGTAGATCTGGGCTGACGGTGAGCACATAGTCAGCGCCTTTAACCACCACTAGGTGCAGGGCCTTGCCCACCAGGCGGGTGGGGGCTGAGCCTACCGGCAAATTGTGTAAGGTCACCACTACGCGCGGGCGCTTGGCGGCAGGTAGACGCTTAACAGCTAGCACCGCTAAAGCTCCGGCGCGCAGGCCGTGGGCGTGAATTACCTGCGCGGTAGCAGCGAGCTGTTTTAGTTGGCGCAGCGCTTTTAAGTCAGCTCCTGAAGGGCGGGCGCCAATATCGATTTGGTAAGTGCGCAGGGCAAGCCCCACTCACAGCGCCGTGGGGCCGGCGAGATGACGTTACTAGGGCCTGCCAGCAAAACTTGATGACCGTCTTTAGCTAGCAGCTGGGATACCTGGCGGATGTGTGCACGCACTCCCCCAGCAGCCTGTGCGCTTAACTCTAAAACGCGCGTCATGCTCACTCCTGATCAGTTTTAGCCAGCGCTTTACGTGAGCGCAGCACCTTTAATGCTTTGGGGCACCACATAGGCTCCGCCTAGGGCTATAGCGCCAGCTACGGCTAAAGCCAAAGCTAACAGGCCCACTATTCCTAGCGCACTAGTGGGGTCAAGTAGCTGTGCTAGCGCTAATGCCGGCACGCTCACTACCAGATACAAAGCCACTATTTTCAAGCTGGGCACCAAGGCTCTAGCCCCTACCCGGCGCGCCAATACCAGCGCTAAAGCCACCCCAGCCAGGCTCATACCAGCTGAGGAGGCAGCCCCCAAATACACCAGCACCGCAGAGCCTTTAGCGTTAGCGCTAAACACCCAGCTGGCGCCGGCCACCACCAACCAACCCAGGCAAGTGGCCAGGGCGGCGCTACGGGCGGCGTCGAGCACATAAAGCACCCGGGTGAGTTGATAAATCAGGGCGTAACCCACCAAGCCCGGGGCGAAAGCCACCAGCGCGGCCCCCATATAGTCCACGGTGGTGATCAACCCAAATACCTGCTGGGCTAGCGGCGCCCCCAACATCAAAGCGCCCGAGCCCACGCAGGCCGCCAAAGTAACCAAAGCTGTGGAGTTAGCGATTAGATCCTTTGTCTCACGTGAAACATGCTTAGCCGCTAAACGGGCCGCCAACTGCGGATATACCACCGTGGCCAGGGGCACTGCGAGAACCGCATAGGGCAAAACGTAGATAGCCTGGGTGTACTGGTAGATAGCTATCGTGCCCGGCACTGCCGTAGCGACGCGCAACCGCCACCACCGTTAGCACGCTTATCTGCTGGGCAATCAGGGCTGCAATCCCCGCCCCGGCCAGTGAGCGCAGCTGGGTGAAGTACCCGCAGGCAGACGCAGGCGCGCACGCAGCCCCAGCCCTAGGCGATGCACCGGCCACAGCAGCGGCAAGCTCAGCGCGGCCACGCCCGCAGTTGTACCCCACCCCAGGGTAAGCACCGCCTGAGCGTAGTGACCTGCATCTATAAGCGCGCCATAGATGCCATAGGTAAGCATCACTACCAGACTGGAAAAAATCGGGGCCAGCGCCGGCCAGGTGAAACGGTTGTAAGCCTGCAGCACGCCAGTGAGCACCACACCCAAGCCATAAAGCGGGATTTGCAGGGCAAACATGCGCAAAAACGCCACCACCAACTGATGACTGCCACCCCAATAGGCAATTGCGGCCTTATCGGCGCCCATGCGAGTGTCGCTGGTGACCAACAGCTGCGCCAAAGGCTCAGCAAATAACGCCATCAACACTGCCAGGGGTAGCAGCACCGCCAGGGTTAAACCCAGCAGGCCACTAGCAGTCTCACGCACCTTTTCGCGTTGACCGTGGGCAATAGCACCAGCTAGCAGGGGTACTACTGTGCCAGCCAGGGCTCCACCCACCACCACCTCGTAAAACACGTTGGGGATCTGGTTGGCGGAGCTGTAGGCCCCCGCCATGGCGCCAGAGCCAACCGTGGCTGCCTGCACTACCCAGCGCAAAAATCCCAGCAGTCGCGAGGCTAGGGTGAAGGTGCCTACCTGGCCTGCTTTAGCTCCCAAGGAGGCGCCGGTCTTAGCGCCTTGATTAGCAGAAGTGAGGCCTTCATCCTCCGGGTGGGCGCCGCGAGATTTTACAGCGGGCGACGCCATAGCTGGTCAAGCCAGTTCAGGGCCGGGTTGGCGGCAATCACCTTAGAAAACGAGACTTTCTCAGAAGCCAAAATCAAACCCACCACGCCCAGGGTGGTCCCCAGACGCAATTTCCAGGAGTCATTGGCTGCCAGGGAGGTACCCAGCAGGGCGCCGGCAGCGTTGGCGCCGGTGTCTCCCAGCATGGTGGTTTCTTGTAGGTCTTCCACCAGAGCAGTGATAGCGGCGGCGTTAAGCCCGCTAGCCAGCAAACGCTGGGCGCTAGCCGGCGAGGCCGGGGCCTTTGCGGCGGCGCAGCTGAAGTAGCTTAGCGGCGCTGCCACCAGCACCGTGGCCTTAAGCGCCCGCCCCTGGACGCAGATCCAGCAGATTCGCTAGGTTAGCGGTGCCCGCAATCAGCACCGTATTTAGCGCCAGGTCCGCTACTTTCCCGCCCACGCTGGTGGCCTTAGACCCCACCAGGGCGCTTGCCGCGAGCGCGCTAGCGCCAATTCCAGCAATTTTAATTACGCCGGTGGTTACCTGCCCGTGGGCTAGGGCGCCTAGGTGGCCTTTGAGGCCTTTAGCTACCTTGCCGCCGTCGTGGGCGCCTTGGTCGACGTCGTCGATATAGCCGGCCAGGCCCCCACCCAAGGAAGCTACTACCCCACCCAGGGCGGCGCGGGGCTGGTCGCTGAGCGCGCTGGCCACGGCGGCGCTAGCCACGCTGGCACCGGCCATGGCCACGCCTCCGCGTAGGCTCACGGTTACGCCGTGGAAATTAGTGCGTTCCCATTGGCTGGCTTTAATGCGTTTGCGGCGCAGCACATAACCAAGGCCGGCGCATGCCCCGATGCCGGCGCCCACTACGGGCAGCTGCCGGGGGCTGATACTAAGGCGCATAAGGCTAGCTCCTGTTTATTTGCTCCTGTTTTACTTGGCTGCTACTTGGCCACGCCGGGCATGAGGGCGTCGGCGTTAGCGGCGAAACCGTAGGCGGCTTTGGTGGCCGCCTTGGCGTTGGCCAGGGCCAGGGCGGAGGTAACTGCGGCGGGGGCTGAGCCCACACTGTCCACGGTGGTTAGGGTGGTGCCGGCGCTGCGGGCGGCTGAAACTAGGTCTGTGTCGCTGCTAGCAGCGCCCTCCAGCACGGTGGGGGCACGGAGCTGACTCCACGCAGAGCGGTGAGCCAGTTGGTGTTTTGGGCTGAAGCCTCAGTGGAGTTGACGCTCTTGGGGTCAACTGAACGCGGGCCTACTACCACAATGCGCCCAGCGACGCCGTCCTTGCTTTCCACCTTGATCAGGGGGTTTTCGGAGGCGGTGAGTAGATCCTGCAGGTTTGAGCCCTGGGATTCGGGGCTGGTTAGGGCTACGGCTAGGCCCTGACCCAGCAGTTCGTTGCCGCTGGCGGCCTTAACGGTGCCAGGGCAGGTAGCTGGCGAACTGGGCGGCGTAGGTGGAGCGGAAAGTTTCGCGGCTCTTGCTCACCCAGGCGTCGGTTAGGCTTACGCGGGCGCTGATGGTGGCGCCGGCGTTGGTCAGGGCGCTTACGGTAGCGTCGACGTCGTCGCTGTTGGCTCCCGGCAGGCTCACCACAGCCACTCGCTGACCGGACAAAGACCCTGCCAGTAGGGTCTTGGAGCTGGCGCTGATGTAGTTGTCGCGGTCGTTGACGGCTTTCTGGGTGGTTTCCAGGTTGCGTGAGAGGTTGTTGCGGTCTGCACGCAGCTGGGTGACTTGGTCAGATAGTGCGCTGCCGAGCGTACCTGCAAGGGGCCGGCCCCCAACACCACGCCGACAGCTAGCGCCATGAACACCGCGATCAAAGAAACTAGGTGGTAGCGAAAGTCAATCATGGCAGTAGTCCTTAAATATTGGGGGTGGTGGGGCGTAGGCCAACCCATGAGCGCACGGTATCAACCATGTCATCAATACCGGCCGCCATCAGCCCTAATAGGGTCTGACCAGCAGGTGTAGCATATAGCGCCGCGAAAATGGCTAGTAGTCCAGCTAGTGCCAGCAAAATAATTTGCCAGTTAGAGACGCGGGTGTGATAGATCTGCGAAACGCCCTTGGCGTCAATTAGTTTGGAGCCTACCTTAAGGCGGGTTAGGAAGGTGGAGCTCATACCTTCACGGCCCTTGTCTAAAAATTCCAGCAAGGTTACGTGGGTGCCCACCGCCACGATCAGCTGGGCGCCGCCAGAATCGGCGATCAGCATGGCGATGTCTTCACTGGTGCCGGTGGCGGCAAAGACAGTGTGCTCTACCCCTAGTTCTTCTACCCGAGATAGCCCCGGGGCGCGCCCGTCACGGTAGGCGTGCACAATAATCTCAGCGCCGCTCTTTAGGGCCTTGTCGGAAACTGAGTCCATATCCCCAACTACCAGGTCGGGTTTGAAACCGATTTCCATAACCGCGTCAGCGCCGCCGTCTACACCAATGATGATGGGGCGATATTCGCGAATGTAGGAGCGTAGCGCCTTTAGATCTTCTTTGTAGCTGTAGCCGCGCACCACTACCAGCACATGTTTGCCGGAGAAGTTGGTGCGTAGCTCAGGCATACCCACGTCGTTTAGCAGCAGGTCGCGTTCCTGCTTCATATAGTCCATGGTGTTGGCGGCGAAGGCTTCCAACTGGTGCGATAGGCCCTGGCGGGCTTGGTCCATTAGCTGGGCTACGCTTTCCTTGGTTTGCAGCGTGCCCTGGGCGATTAGCTTGCCGGATTTGGAGAAAACCTGGCCGTCTTCCTCAATGCGTATTTGGCTGCCCTCATGCAGGGTCATGATGTCTGGGCCTAGGCCGTCAATTAGCACAATGCCGTTGTCTAGCAGCACGTCTGGGCCTAGGTTGGGGTAACGCCCTGACACCGACGGCGAGGCGTTAAGAACTGCCCGCACCTGGCATTCCACCAGGGCTTCGGCGGCTACCCGGTCTAGGTCGCCGTGGTCGATGACGGCAATTTCGCCTGGTTGTAGGCGTTTGGTTAGATTCTTGGTACGCGTATCTACCCGCACTCGACCCTGTGATAGGTCTGCGGTGGACGCTGCATTTTTACGGAAGGGTAGCTTCACAGTTTCGATTGTGCCATGTTCGCTTGTTCAAGTAACTCCTCGGCGTGGCGTAAAGCCGTTTGTGAGTCACTTTGCCCTGATAGCATTCGCGCCAGTTCCCGCACTCGCTCAGGTCCGCTTACGGTCTCGACGGCGGTGGTTGTGGCTTCATTACTGGCTTGTCCCACCTGTTTGACTACAACCAGTTGGGTTTGGGCCCAGGCGGCTACTTGCGCTAGGTGCGTAACCACAATCACCTGATGGTGACGGGCCAGGGCAGCTAAGCGACGGCCGATTTCTACGGCGGCGCGCCCACCAACACCGGCGTCAATTTCGTCAAAGACGAAGGTGTGGCGTTTGGTGGCGGTGTGCTGTGCCAGAACCACTTCTAAGGCCAGCATGATACGGCTTAGTTCACCGCCACTGGCGCCTTTTTCTAGCGGTAGTGCCGCCGCGCCAGGGTGGGCGCGTAGCAGCAGCTCTACTTCTTCCATGCCGGTAGGGCCGGGCTGCTCTAACGGGTTAAGCCGTACTTGCAGCTTGGCCCCACGCATCATTAAACCCTCCAGCTCGGCGCTGACCTGCTGGCTTAGTAGCTTGGCGAGTTTGGTGCGGGCTTGGCTTAGGCGTTTGGCGACAGTTTTTAGTTCTTTGCCGGTGCACTCAACTTCAGCTGCTAGCTCTGCTTCGCGATCTAGCGGCCCATCCAGTTGAGCTAGGCGGGCGGCGCAGTGCTGGCCAAAAGCTAGTAGCTCATCGACATTGGCAAATACTTGGCCCAAGCCACCAATTTCTAGGCAGCCGCGCCGTAGCTGTTCGCGCCGCTCATGCACCCAGGCCAGGCGGTCAGGGTCGGCATCGAGGTCAGCCAGGTAGTCGGTTAGCTCCATGGCTAGGTCACTGGTCAGTGCTGCCACTTCGTTAAGACGGGGCATTAGGGAGGCTAGGCGCGAGTCGTGGTCGGCAGCGTTTTCTAGTGAGCGGCGGGCCACGGAAACTAGCGCGATAACGTTAGCGACGTCGTCGTTAAGCTCATCGCCGCTAATAGCGTTGGCGGCCTGGGCGGCCCCACTACGCAGCAGGTCTAGGTTTTCTAGGCGGGAGGCTTCTTCAGCTAGGGCCTGGTCCTCCCCCGGCTTGGGGTCTAGGGCTTCTAGCTGTTCGAGGGCGTGGCGCAGGCCAGCAATTTCGCCTTCACGAGCCAGGGCCTGTTCACGCCAGGTTTCTAGGTCTTGGCGGGCCTGGTTCCAGGCGCGGTAGCAGCTGCTGTATTGGCGGCACAGCTGTTCATGCTCGCTACCTCCGACGGCGTCCAGGGCGCGGCGTTGGGCGGCGGCGGTACGCAGGCGCAGCTGGTCAGCTTGCCCATGGATAGACACTAAGCGACTACCCACCTGGCCAAGTACCGAGGCAGGTACGGCGCGGCCCCCTAGGTGTGCACGCGAGCGACCAGTTGCAGGTACCACCCGGGAGGCTAGCAGCAGGTCATCTTCAATTTCGCAGCCGGCTTCCTGAGCGATTTGGATGCACTTGGCGTCTTCTTCTAAAGCAAAGGCCCCCTCAACCACGCAACGCTGGGTGCCCGCGCGCACAATCGCCGGGTCAGCTTTGCTGCCCAACAGTAGTTTCAGGGAGGTGAGCACCATGGTTTTACCTGCGCCAGTCTCACCGGTTAGGGCGGTTAGTCCCGGACCTAACGGCAGTTCAGCTTGGGCGATAACACCAAGGTTTTCTATGGAAATAGTTTCAATCATTAATGACTCTTAGATTCACGCCAGCCGCGCACGGGCAGCTCGAATTTAGCTACCAGACGCGCCGAGAAGGGCATCTGGCCAATACGGATCAATTTCACTGGGCGCTGCGCCACGCTCACACTCACTGTTGAGCCAGCCGGAGCCGGTATGGAACGGCGCCCGTCGCACCAGATTTCACAAGGATAATCGCCGCACCACTGTACCTGCACTTCCAGGCGTGAATGCGGGCCAATTACTAGAGGGCCGGGTGAACAGGGCGTGGGCGGCCACCGGCACCACCAGCATGGCTTGGGTGTCTGGCCACACCACTGGCCCACCACAGCTAAAGGCGTAGGCGGTTGAGCCGGTGGGGGTGGCGGTTATCAGGCCGTCACAGCCAAATGAGGAGACGGCGTGGCCATCAATACCTAAAGAAATTTCGGCCATATGCGCCCGGTCGCGCCGCTCCAAGGCTGCTTCGTTAAGAGCCCAGCCGTGGCTGGTGTCCCCGTTGGGTTGGCGCACAGATACCGCCAGGGTCATGCGTGGCTCTACTGTGTAGTCGCCTTCAGCTAGCGCCTCAATGGCGTCAAGCATTTCAGCGGGCTCAGCTTGAGCCAAAAAACCTACGTGGCCAGTGTTGATCCCCAGCAGAGGAATGTCGTATTCGCGCGCAATTTCAGCGGCAGACAGGATAGTGCCGTCGCCTCCCAGCACCACAATGGCCTGGGCTTGGTTAGCTTGGCTGCGTTTGCGTAGCACCTGCACCCCATGTTTAGCCAAAGCCTTAGAGACAGTGTCTAGCTGCGAGCTAGAGGGTTCACGCGGGCTGCGAATAGTTGATGGGGGTAAGGCTCGATTCATTTCGAGCACCAAAACTCTACGCGGTGAGGTTGTGCGCGCAGCGGCCAAAATCTTCCTCCCCTATCTTGGCTTAGCGGCGAAGCTTAGCTTTCGCGCCTTTTCCAGCCGGACCTGAAATTATGGCTGCTTCTATCTCAGCTTGTAAGTCAGCAGCGGTCAAGGAGTTTTCAGTGCCAGCGTGTATGTACAGGAAGTACTCTACGTTTCCGGCTGGCCCGGGCAGCGGCGAGGGGGCCACGGCCTCAATGCTTAAACCTAGCTCTAACGCACAGGTGGCCACCTTGGTGATGGCCTGGGCGTGTAGGCGCACGTCACGCACCACCCCGCCGTGTCCGATGAGTTCTTTACCTACCTCAAACTGGGGCTTAACCATTAGCAGGAAGTCAGCGGCGTCGTCGGCCACTGCCACCAGCGCCGGCAACACCAGGGTCAGGGAGATAAAAGATAGATCCGAAACCACCAGGGTGGGGGCAGGGGTGATATCCCCGGCTGCCAGGGTGCGCACATTGGTGCGGTCCATGACGTTTACGCGTGGATCGCTTTGTAGTGACCAGGCCAGCTGCCCATAGCCCACGTCAGCGGCGGTAACCCGGGCCGCCCCGCGCCGCAGCAAAACGTCGGTAAAGCCCCCGGTGGAGGCGCCGGCGTCGAGGCATTGACGCCCGGCAACCGTAGCCTCAATCCCGCGCTGGGCCAGGATGTCTAGGGCGCCAGCTAGTTTGTGGGCGCCGCGTGAAACATAGTTAGGCCCCTGGTCTTGGCTTACCAAAATGGCTTGCGCCGGGTTGACCTGCCGGGCAGGTTTGGTAACTACCTGACCGTCAACTTTCACTTTGCCGTCGCTGATAAGCGCGGCAGCCTGGTTACGTGAAGGTGCTAGCTGGCGGCGTACCAGCTCGGTGTCTAAGCGGGTCAGCCTAGCCATTAACGCGTTTCTGCAACCGTGATGTCTGGCAGGTTGATTAGGGTTTGGCCCTGATCAGCCAGGTCCCAGGCAGCCACGGCGGCGGCCCGGTAGGCGTTTAGGCTCAAAGTTACGCTCTGGCCGCCCAGCTCAACGTTTTTACCGTCAAAGCTTAGGGTTACGGCGCCGTTTTCTACCTTGGCGACGGCGTCACCCACCTGCCAGCCTGCAGCAGTGCGTTGAGGCTGGGGTTGGGGCTCAAGCAAACCGCGCAGGTCGGTGTGCAGGAAGGTGGGCCGGTACTGGGGCGGGGCTAGCAGCACGTCGCGTGCGCTGGCCACACCGGTAAGTACGTGCAGCGAGGGCAGCGAGGATTGGCGTGCCCCGGCGTGGTCGGTGTTTAGCCGGTCACCTACCGCGATGGCTTTGCCGCCGCCGGAGCGGGCGATGGCGCGCGTGTAGATACCGGCAAAAGGCTTACCGGCTGCTAGCGGCTGACGTTCGGTGGCGTGCACTACTGCGGCCACCAGTGAGCCGTTACCTAGCGCAAAGCCGCGCTCGGTAGGCAAGGTGGAGTCCAGGTTGGTGGCCACATGCAGGGCCCCGTTGGTGATGGCGTAGGCGGCTTCACTCATGGCCGCCCAGTCAACACTGGGGTCATAGCCCTGTACCACTGCGGCCGGGTTGTCTAGGGCGCTGCGGGTAGTGGTGTATCCAGCCTCGGTTAGGGCCTGCTCCACCCCGGCGCCGCCAACTACTAGCACGGTTGCTGGGGCCGGCACATGCTCCGCTAGTAGCGCCACCGCGTCCATGGCGGCGGTGTAGATCTGCTGCTCATCTGCCTCAATGCCAAAGCCGGCAAGTTTAGCTACCACCTGGGCGGGGGTGCGTGAGGCGTTGTTGGTGACAAAGCAGGTGCGTAGCCCCTGGCCTTTGGCCGCCATGACTGAGTCGGTGGCGTGCACAACCGGGTCTGCGCCGGAGTAGCACACCCCATCTAGGTCCAGCAGGGCAAGTTCAAATTCTTCAACTAGCGGCTTGGTGGTGCCCAGCAGGGTGGCGCTCATTTGCTGCGTCCTTCGATTACGTCCTCTACCTCGGCGGCAATGGGGTCGACGACGTCGCCTTCAGCGCTGTCGGCTGCTTCAGTTGCCTCAGGGCTCGCTCTCTTCAGCGACCACCTCGGGCTCTTCTTCATCAGTCGCTGCGGCGTCCTCATCCGCCCGCGTCCTGGACGGCGTCTACGACGTCGTCGGTCTCACTACCCGCAGCAGAGTCCGCAGCCTCGCTCTCAGCAGCGGCGGCATCTGCATCCTCGGCGCCGTCGGCACCCTCGATGCCCTCAGTAGCAGCACCAACCTCGGCACCAGCGGCGCTTTGGCGGGCAGCCTCTAGCTTCTCAGCCTCACGGCGACGCTCAGCAGCCTCAGCCTGGCTCTGCTCCTCTAGCTGGCGAGCAATTTCAGCCAGTTCAGGGGCGGATTCTTCCTCAATGTCGTACAGCTCCACTTCGGGCTCTTCGGGCACGTAAATGCGCTCACGAATAGCCTCAGCTTCACGCACCCGGCCTAGGTCTTCTAGGCGGTCAGCGCGCACGGAGTGCAGGCGACGTAGGGTCTCAGTGTCCTTGGGAGCCTTACGGATGGCGTCTTCAATGGTGATCAGGGCCAGCTCGTCATTGCCCTGGTCGTGGTAGATGCCGGTGACCACAATGGCCAGCTCAGCGCGCTCGTCGTCTTCCAGGTCTAGCTGTAGAGCATTCTGGGCTGAGCGCAGTGCGGCATCAGGGCGGCCCAGGGCACGCTCACAGTCAACTTCCATGGCGCGGTACATGGTGTCCATGCCGCTGAGGCGACGGGCGGCGCGCAGTTCACGCAGCGCCTCTGAGTACAGTCCGGCCACGTAGGCGGCGATACCGGCAGCTTCACGCACAATAGCGATACGGCCGGCGTGTGAGGCAGCATAGCGAGCGTGGGCGTAAGCGACTTCCGGGTCGGTTTCTAGCAGACGCTGGGTCATCACTAGGTGACGGGCAATGTTTTCGGCGTTAAGGCGGCTAAGCGCACGCAACCCCATGCGGGCAGTGCTGTCTAGGTCCTTGGCACTAACGTCTTCAGGCAGTTCCGGCTCGGGCACACGGTTACGCTGGGGTGGACGCGAGTTGCGGCGCTCGCCGCGCAGGCGGTCACGGTCAAAACGGCCGTTACGGTTGCCACCACGGCCCTGGCCACGACGGAAGTCTGAGCGTTCGCCGTCGCGGCGCGGACGCTCATCACGACGGTCTCCCTCGCGGCGGGGGACGATCTTCGCGACGCTCACCATCACGCCAGTTACGCTCTTCACGGCGCTCACCATCATGACGGCGCTCGTGACCACGCTCTTGCCAGCCACGCTCGTCGCGGCGGGGACGATCGCCCCAATTGCGCTCGTCGCGGCGGCCTTCTTCGCGACGGGGGCGATCTTCGCGACGCTCACCATCACGCCAGTTACGGCCACCGTCACGACGTTCACCGTAGCGGGCATTGGATCGTTCGCCGTAGCGTTCGCCATCATGGCGACGGTCGTGGCTGCGCTCATCATTGTTGCGGTAGTGTCCGCGCTGGCCTTCGCTGCGGTAGTCACGTGCTCCAGAACGGTTGCGCGGTGCGTCATCTCGACGACGTCGATCGGCACTATGGCGGTCGCCGCCACGCCCCTGATTGCGGTTATCGCCGCCTGAACGAGAATCATCAAAGCGTTGCGCCATCAAAACCATCCTGTTTAGTTGAGAATATACGTAGAAACCTAGTATCAAGTTTAGCCGGGTAGGTGCAGTTCTAGTATGTCTGGCGCCTAACGGCAGGCGTGTCTTTGACTACCTTTAACAGCAAGCGCCCCATAAACACATAAAAAATGGGGGGTGGTCCCCACAACCACCCCCCAAACACACCACAAACAAAAAAATGGTGGGGGTGCCGACCCTACAAGGATCAACACCCCCACCACCAAAAAAGAAGACCGGGAAACACCAACCCACAAACAGGCCAGCATCCCCGTCCACTCACTCAAGGAAACGGTTGGCAGTGCCCTACTCTCCCACAACCCACCAGTTGCAGTACCATCAGCGCAGAAAGGCTTAACTTCCAGGTTCGGAAAGGATACTGGGTGTAACCCCCTCGCTAAAACCACCAACACAACCAAAACAAGCAACACCCCAAAAAAAGGGATGACCACTCACCAGTCAGTGAAACAATATATCCACATTTACCAACCCAACCCACAAACCCCCAAAAAAGAGGGGCCCGTCAAGCCGTGTTGGTCGTGAACCGCACAGTGGACGCAAACACCATCAAACAAACAAAATTATTGTTAGTTATCGGTCAATTAGTACTAGTAAGCTGGTCACCTTACAATGTCTACACTCCTAGCCTATCAACCCGGTAATCTACCGGGAACCTCCCCCCAAACAATGGGACGGAAACCTAATCTCGAAGCTAGTTTCCCGCTTAGATGCTTTCAGCGGTTACCCATCCCGAACGTAGCAAACCAGCCATACCCCTGGCAGGATAACTGGCACACCAGAGGTTCGTCCGTCCCGGTCCTCTCGTACTAGGGACAGCCCTTCTCAAGTTTCCAACGCGCGCAGAGGATAGGGACCGAACTGTCTCACGACGTTCTAAACCCAGCTCGCGTACCGCTTTAATGGGCGAACAGCCCAACCCTTGGGACCTGCTCCAGCCCCAGGATGCGACGAGCCGACATCGAGGTGCCAAACCATGCCGTCGATATGGACTCTTGGGCAGGATCAGCCTGTTATCCCCGGGGTACCTTTTATCCGTTGAGCGACGACCCACCCACACGGGATCGCCGGATCACTAGTTCCTACTTTCGTACCTGCTCGACCTGTCAGTCTCGCAGTCAAGCCCCCTTGTGCACTTACACTCAACACCTGGTTACCGACCAGGATGAGGGAACCTTTGAGCGCCTCCGTTACAATTTAGGAGGCAACCGCCCCAGTTAAACTACCCACCAGGCACTGTCCCTAACCCGGATCACGGGCCAAGGTTCAGGCACACGCTATAACCAGAGTGGTATTTCAACAACGACTCCACAATCACTAGCGTGACCACTTCACAGTCTCCCACCTATCCTACACAAGCTATAACGCGCACCAATACCAAGCTATAGTAAAGGTCCCGGGGTCTTTCCGTCCTTCTGCGCGTAACGAGCATCTTTACTCGTAATGCAATTTCGCCGAGTTCATGGTTGAGACAGTAGAGAAGTCGTTACGCCATTCGTGCAGGTCGGAACTTACCCGACAAGGAATTTCGCTACCTTAGGATGGTTATAGTTACCACCGCCGTTTACTGGGGCTTAAATTCACCGCTTCACCAAACAAAAGTGATTGACGGTTCCTCTTAACCTTCCAGCACCGGGCAGGCGTCAGTACGTATACATCGCCTTACGGCTTCGCACGCACCTGTGTTTTTAGTAAACAGTCGCTTCTCCCTGGTCTCTGCGACCCTCAACCCTAGAAAGCCAAAAAAACGGTTTCATCAAGTATCAGGCCCCCCTTCTCCCGAAGTTACGGGGGCATTTTGCCGAGTTCCTTAACCATGATTATCTCGTGCGCCTAGGCATACTCTGCCCGACCACCTGTGTCGGTTTAGGGTACGGGCGGCCAGCCACCTCGCGTCGAAGCTTTTCTCGGCACCACAGGATCACCCCTACTTCCCACCCAAAAAGTGGTCATCATCCCGCCTCACATAAAACCACCCGGATTTACCTAAGCAGTAAGCTACACGGTTAAACGAGGTAAACCATCACCTCGCGAAGGCTTCCACTGTGCGTCACTCCACACGCTTGCCTACCAAGAAAGCCTGTCCCCAAACCAAAACCACAACCAAACACCCGAAGGCGCCCGACCATGTTTTTAGCGTGGGTTAGTACCTTTCAGTCAACACTTGACGGTCACCAGCCGGTACCGGAATATCAACCGGTTATCCATCGACTACGCCTGTCGGCCTCGCCTTAGGACCCGACTCACCCAGGGCGGACTAGCCTAGCCCTGGAACCCTTGGTCATTCGGCGCTAGGGTTTCTCACCCTAGTATCGCTACTCATGCCTGCATTCTCACTTGCGTACCGTCCACGACACAATCACTCAGCCGCTTCACCCAGTACACAACGCTCCCCTACCACCCCCAACCCCTGGCCGCATAGCGACAGGGTGCTTGTTGAGGATCCGCGGCTTCGGCGGTGTGCTTGAGCCCCGCTACATTGTCGGCGCACGATCACTTGACCAGTGAGCTATTACGCACTCTTTCAAGGATGGCTGCTTCTAAGCCAACCTCCTGGTTGTCAACGCGACCGCACATCCTTTCCCACTTAGCACACGCTTAGGGGCCTTAGCCGGCGATCTGGGCTGTTTCCCTCTCGACAACGGAGCTTATCCCCCGCTGTCTCACTGCCACGCTATACCCGGACGGTATTCGGAGTTTGGTTGACGTCAGTAACCCTGTAAGGCCCATCAGCCATCCAGTAGCTCTACCCCCGCCCGGAACCACGCAACGCTGCACCTAAATGCATTTCGGGGAGAACCAGCTATCACGGAGTTTGATTGGCCTTTCACCCCTACCCACAGCTCATCCCCTCCATTTTCAACTGAAGTGGGTTCGGTCCTCCACACGCTCTTACACGTGCTTCAACCTGGCCATGGGTAGATCACCCCGCTTCGGGTCTAGAACGTGCCACTAGCCGCCCTTTCAGACTCGCTTTCGCTACGGATCCCCCACACGGGTTAACCTCGCGACACGCCACTAACTCGCAGGCTCATTCTTCAATAGGCACGCCATCACCCCCTAAAAGAAGGCTTTGACGGCTTGTAAGCGCCCGGTTTCAGGTACTATTTCACTCCCCTCCCGGGGTACTTTTCACCATTCCCTCACGGTACTTATCCGCTATCGGTTACCAGGAAGTATTTAGGCAGCTAAGTGGTCTTAGCAAATTCACACAAGATTCCACGAGCCCCGTGCTACTTGGGGAAAACATGTCCAACGCAGTGCCTGATGTTTCGCCTACCGGAGTATCACCGTCTACGCTTAGCCTTCCCAGACTATTCAACTACACCAAACATTTATAACTACGCACACCCCCGCCAGAGAATGTAACGAACACGCCCCACAACCCCGCATCAGCAACAACTGGCGTCTATCACACTAACACGGTTTCACCTAATCCGCTTTCGCTCGCCACTACTAACGGAATATCTTTTCCTGCGGGTACTAAGATGTTTCACTTCCCCGCGTACACCCCCACACGCCCTATACATTCAGGCGCAGGTAACAAGACATTACTCTTGCTAGGTTCCCCTATTCGGAAACCCTCGGATCAAAGCCTGTCAGACAGCTCCCCGAGGCTTATCGCAGTCCACCACGTCCTTCATCGGCCCCTGATACCAAGGCATCCACCGAACGCTCTTAAAAACTAACAACAAAAACAACACCAACCAACCAACAAAAAGGAACAAAATCCTTTAAATCAATCAGTCAGTATTGCTTGCAAAGATCAAAGATGCTCGCGTCCACTATACAGTTCACAACCAACACACCCACACCAAACAAACAACCACAAACAAGTGATCAATCTGTCATCGGTGGGGTCAGGTCCGGAGCGCTGCTCCAGAACCCCGACAGCATGCCAAGCCCTTAAAAACCCCGTCCCTCTTTGCCAAAAAGACAGAGCCAAAACATCTATAAAACGAATTCCCTAACGGTTCTTCTTGCCGTTCCAAAACAAAAACTCCTTAGAAAGGAGGTGATCCAGCCGCACCTTCCGGTACGGCTACCTTGTTACGACTTCGTCCCAATCGCTAGCCCCACCTTTAACCGCTCCCCGTAGAGCCACGGGCTTGGGGTGTTGCCAACTTTCGTGACGTGACGGGCGGTGTGTACAAGGCCCGAGAACGTATTCACCGCAGCGTTGCTGATCTGCGATTACTAGCGACTCCACCTTCATGGTGTCGAGTTGCAGACACCAATCCGAACTGAGACCAGCTTTAAGGGATTAGCTCCACCTCACAGTATCGCAACCCTCTGTACCAGCCATTGTAGCATGCGTGAAGCCCAAGACATAAGGGGCATGATGATTTGACGTCATCCCCACCTTCCTCCGAGTTGACCCCGGCAGTCTCCCGCGAGTCCCCACCACAACGTGCTGGCAACACGGGACAAGGGTTGCGCTCGTTGCGGGACTTAACCCAACATCTCACGACACGAGCTGACGACAACCATGCACCACCTGTGAAAACCACCCAAAAGGGTAAACCCTATCTCTAGAGCCACGGTTAACATGTCAAGCCTTGGTAAGGTTCTTCGCGTTGCATCGAATTAATCCGCATGCTCCGCCGCTTGTGCGGGCCCCCGTCAATTCCTTTGAGTTTTAGCCTTGCGGCCGTACTCCCCAGGCGGGGCACTTAATGCGTTAGCTACGGCGCAAAACCCCCGGAAAGGAGCCTCACACCTAGTGCCCAACGTTTACAGCGTGGACTACCAGGGTATCTAATCCTGTTCGCTCCCCACGCTTTCGCTCCTCAGCGTCAGTAACGGCCCAGTAACCTGCCTTCGCCATCGGTGTTCTTCCTGATATCTGCGCATTCCACCGCTACACCAGGAGTTCCAGTTACCCCTACCGCACTCTAGCCGGCCCGTACCCACCGCAAGCCCCCGGTTGAGCCGGAAGTTTTCACGACAGACGCGACCAGCCGCCTACGAGCTCTTTACGCCCAATAATTCCGGACAACGCTTGCGCCCTACGTATTACCGCGGCTGCTGGCACGTAGTTAGCCGGCGCTTCTTATCCAGGTACCCTCAACACCACCAAAAAGCAGTGCCTTGTTCCCTGACGAAAGAGGTTTACAACCCGAAGGCCTTCATCCCTCACGCGGCGTCGCTGCATCAGGCTTGCGCCCATTGTGCAATATTCCCCACTGCTGCCTCCCTGTAGGAGTCTGGGCCGTATCTCAGTCCCAGTGTGACCGTCCACCCTCTCAGGCCGGCTACCCTGTCAAAAGCCTTGGTAGGCCATCACCCCACCAACAAGCTGATAGGCCGCGAGCCCATCCCTTACCAGAAAAAAACAACCTTTCCAAACCAACCCATGCAGGCTGGTCAGAATATCCCGTATTAGCTACCCTTTCGAGCAGTTATCCAGGAAAGTAAGGGGCAGGTTACTCACGTGTTACTCACCCTGTTCGCCACTAATCAACCAAGCAAGCTTTGGTATTTTTCGTTCGACTTGCATGTGTTAAGCACGCCGCCAGCGTTCGTCCTGAGCCAGGATCAAACTCTCCAAAAAAACATGAAGAACCAGAAAACAACTAGCTCAAAAAAAAATTAGTTGACAAAGAAATCAACAAGAAAAACCCCCCAACAAACAACACATTCGTTGGAGAAGAATTCAAGACATAAAAAACTTGACACACTATCGAGTTCTCAAACAACACACCCACAAGAAAAACCCACAAACCAAACCAGCTGCAAGCTTTCCTCAAAGCACCAGAGAATCTTACAACCAAGACTTCCGATCCGTCAACCCGACTCGCTATGAACCAGGCAACAACAGTTCAAAAACCATGCTGAGAAAAGATCCCGATCGCCACCAAACCAGAACCAGCTTTAAATCACCAGCCCCTCGCGGCAGCGGGAACTATCCTAACCCCACACACACCCAACCCGTCAACCCAAAAACACGTGCACCACAACACACTTTTCGATTGCCTATCTGAATGCCTACCTGAATGCGCCTTAGAAATACCTATCTGCGCTGGTAAACGGCTATCTGAACCGGCAAACACCTACCTGAGCGGTAAATACCTACCTGAGCCAGTAAACACTTATCCGCACTAGCAATACCCATCTGAGCTGGCAGATACCCAGCTGAATTTACTGGGGGGCCGGTTAGCGCGTGATCACGCGCTAACCGGCCCCCAGTCTTGGTACACACCAGCTACTAGCTAGCTCAAATATGCGTCAGAAACTTTGGTCAGTGCTTGCAAGCTTCAGTTAGCGCGCGCCACTGCCAGCTTGCGGCGGCCCTTACGCACTAGCACCACTCCCCCGGCTAGTAGGTCATCTTCGGTAATTACCGCGTCTTCGTCGCTAACCTTGCGCATGTTCAGGTAGGCGCCGCCCTGAGCCACAGTCTTACGTGCGGCTCCACGACCCTTTTCCAAACCGGTGGCAACTAGTAGGTCGATAATGGTGGACTTACCTACCTCAGCTGCGCCGAGGGTAGATCAGCGGTGGCGCCAGCCAGGGTGAAAGCGTCGATGTTACGCAGCGAATCAGCATCCCCACCCCACAGTGCGGCGGTGGCGGCTTCTACGCGCGCAGTCTCCTGCTCGCCGTGCACCCAGGTGGTGACTTCGTGAGCCAAAGCCTTCTGAGCAGCACGGGCACGCGGGTTTTCCTGAGTTTCACGCTCAAGTTCTTCAATGCGTTCGCGGCTCAGGAAGGTGAACACCTTCAAGAAACGCACCACGTCAATGTCTTCTACCTGCAGCCAGAACTGGTAGAAGCCGTAGGGGCTAAGCATGGTGGGGTCTAGCCAGATAGCGCCGCCTTCGCTCTTACCAAACTTGGTGCCGTCAGCCTTGGTGATCAGCGGGTTGGTTAGCACGTGCACAGTGGCGCCGGGCTCTACCTTGCTGATCAGGTCAGCGCCGCCAACCATGTTGCCCCACTGGTCGTTTCCGCCTACCTCAAGGGTGCAGCCGTACTTGCGGTACAGCTCTAGGTAGTCGTTGGCCTGCAGGATCTGGTAGGAAAACTCGGTGTAGGACAGGCCCTCTTCAGAGTTGATGCGGCGGGCCACAATGTCCTTGTTCAGCATGGTGCCCATGCGGAAGTACTTGCCCAGGTCACGCAGCAGGTCAATGGCGCTAAGCTGGCTGGTCCAGTCCAGGTTGTTAACAATGCGCGCAGGGTTGGATCCGCTAAAGTCCAGCAGGTGCTCTAGCTGACGACGCAGCGAGTCCACCCAGCCAGCTACTACCTCAGGAGAGTTAAGTACACGCTCACCCTTGGCGCGCGGGTCACCAACCAAACCGGTAGCGCCACCAACCAGGGCCAGGGGGTGGTGGCCAGCTAGCTGCAGGTGACGCATAAGCTTTACGGCCACCAGGTGTCCGTGGTGCAAAGAAGCAGCTGTAGGGTCAAAACCGCAATAGAAGGTCACTGGCCCTTCATCAAGCGCCTTACGTAGCGCATCGATGTCGGTGTGCTGGGCAATCAGCCCGCGCCACTGTAGTTCCTCAAGAACGTCAGACACAGCAGTTCCTTACGGTGTAGTTGCTTCAATTTACTTTCTGGCTATATAGCCAGTTGTTCCAGCTTAGCGGCCTTGGGTCGGGCGAGCCAGTTCTAGCAGGCGCCCACGTAGCTCACTGGCTACCTCATCTTTGGTGGTGATAACCAAAATTGTGTCGTCACCAGCGATGCAACCCAAAACCCCGGGAATCATGGCGTTGTCCATAGCTGAGGCTAGTAGCTGGGCGGCCCCAGCCGGGGTACGTAGCACTAGCTGGTTGTAGGCCTGGTCAACAGAAACTAGTAGATCTTGGATCCAGCGCGACAGACGGGTGGTTAGTACCTCGTCAAATGCCTCTTCTTCGGGGGCCGCTACTGGCAGCTGGCCGGGGGCGCCAGCTTCGGGAACTGCATATACGGATTGTCCTGAGGGGGTGCGCACTTTAACGGCGCGTAGTTCTAGTAGGTCTCGTGAAAGCGTGGCCTGGGTGGTGTAAACCCCCTGCTCAGCGAGCAGATCGCGCAGTTGGCGCTGGGAAGCCACAGAGCCGCGAGCCAGAATTTTATTAATCAGGGCGTGGCGACTAGTACGTGACATGGGGATTTTGTGTTCCACTTTAAATCTCCAGTTTTCCTTGTCTGTTACAGGAATCGCCAACCTCAACGGCAGCATTTTTACATGCGCAATCATACCGTTCAAAGCATAATAATGCGAGTGACGTGCCCTTCCCGCAGGATGGACACGTCACTTTTATTAATGTTTAGGCGCGATTATTCACGACGCCGCCACGCGTTTATGCACGTAGCTTAGCTCCGGTGTACTTACCCACCTGCTTAATAATTCGCGCGCGGGCAGCTTCAGTTTCGCTGGCGCTGAGCGTGTGGTCGCTAGCGCGCAGACGCACCGAGAACGCCAAGGATTTGCGTCCTGGGCCTAGCTGGGGGCCGCGGTAGACGTCGAACAGGCGCACGTCGTCGAGCAACTTACCGCCAGCAATAATGATTGCCGCAGCAACCTCCTGGCTGGGGGTGGCCTCGTCGACGACGAAAGCGAAGTCTTCCTTAGCCGCCGGGTAGGTGGAAACCGGCTGCGCCTTAACTACCGGCTGCTTGCTTGAACACTCAATCAGGGCATCCAGGTCCAGCTCCACCGCGCAGGCACGCTCAGGCAAGCCCAGCTTCTTAACGATGCGCGGGTGCAACTCGCCGGCGTAACCAATAACCTCACCGATTTGCGGGCGGGTGGGGTTCTTGGTGGGCACAACGATGCGGATTTCGGCGCAGCGTCCCGGGTGCCAGGGGGCACGCTCAGCGTTGGCTACATGTAGCTTCACGCCCAGCAGGCTGGCAATGTCGCGTACTAGCTCGACGGCGTCGGCCCAGTCCCAGTTGCGTACGTGCTGTAGCACCCCGGAGTAGCCGTGCTGGCCACACAAGATGGCGCCCAGGTGTAGACGCTGACGCGGGGTTCCGGCAGCCAGAGCCTCAATTTCTGCCTGGCTGGGGCGCTGGGCCACGCCCGGGATGGGGGCAGGCACTACCCCGGCGGAGGTGGTGACGTTACCAACCTCGTACAGGGCGACGTCGCCAATGCCGCGTGAGACGTTACGTACTGCCACGTCAATAAGCGAGTCCAGCACGCTGGTGCGTAGCAGCGGGGCGTCGTCGGCTAGCGGGTTAGCGATACGCACGGCCTGACGGCGCTCGTCATCGGCGGGCAGCTCCAGGCGGTCGTAAATGTCGCCCACGAAGGGGTAAGACAGCACCTGGGTTAGGCCCTGCTCGGCCACAGTGCGCACAATATCGCGACGCGCGCGCTGGGCGAAGGTCAAACCGGTGCCGGCCGGGGCTACCGGCAGCTGCACGGGGATGTTGTCGTAGCCGTCAAGGCGGGCGATTTCTTCCACCAGTTCTGCGCTACCGGTTAGGTCCGGGCGCCACGAAGGTGCACTTACCTGCACCGTTGCGCCGCCGTCGTCGTTAACCTGGCAACCAATTTCGCGCAGCAAACCCACTACCTGCTCACGCGGGTAGTCCACGCCAGTTAGGCGGGAGGCAGCGTCAAGCGCAAACTCAATGGGAGCCGGAGCTTGGGTGCGGTCAATTTCGGTGATCGGCCCATAGCTGCCGCCACCATAACGCACCAGCAGGTCAGCGGCGCGCTGGGCAGCCACGGGAGCCAGCTGGTAGTCCACGCCGCGCTCAAAACGCTTGGAGGACTCGGTGGGTAGCTTGTGGCGGCGCGCTGAGCGCGCCACGCTAACCGGGTGGAAGTGGGCGGCCTCAATTAGCACGTTAGTGGTGGTTTCAGTGACCTCACTGGTGGCCCCGCCCATTACGCCAGCTATAGCCAATACGCGCGAGCCACCCTCGCCGTCGGCAATAACCAGATCCTGGGGGTCTAGTACGCGCTCCACATCATCCAAAGTGGTTAGCTTCTCCCCCGCCTGAGCGCGGCGCACCACCAGCGGCAAAGTGAGCTTATCGGCGTCAAAAGCATGCAGCGGCTGCCCCAGCTCCAACATCACATAGTTAGTCACGTCCACTGCCAGGGAGATTGAACGCATACCTGAAGCCTGTAGGCGTCGGCTCATCCAATCCGGGGTGGGGGCGTTGGGGTTAACCCCCTCAACCAGGCGGGCCACGTAACGGTCGCAGCCGGGCACGCCGTTAATGGGAGCCTCATCGTTAACCTCCACGCGCGGGACCATCGTTACCAGGGGCCTGCAGGCCCTGGGGGTAGAAGTCCGCATTGGTGGTGTCAGCCGGGTCCTGGTAGGCCCCGCCGGTGGAGTGGGAGTATTCACGCGCCACCCCACGCATACTGAAGCAGTAGCCCCTATCTGGGGTTACGTTGATTTCTACAACCTCGTCATCTAGGCCTAGCAGCGCCAGGGCGTCAGTTCCCGGCGCGGGCACTTCCCCCTCGGGGTAGCGCTCATCAAGCACGATAATGCCGTGTTTGCCGTCGTCGGGGAAACCTAGCTCAGCGGCAGAGCAGATCATGCCGTCAGAGATGTGACCGTAGGTTTTGCGGGCAGCAATCTTGAAGTCACCCGGTAGCACCGCACCCGGCAGGGAAACCACTACGGAATCGCCGGGCTTGAAGTTGTGGGCGCCGCAAATAATGCCACGACTGGGCAGCTCACTGGGCTCCTTGCCGGTGCCAGGGGCGTCATTGTGCTGCTCGCCTACATCCACACGGCAGTAGTTGATCACCTTGCCGTTTGACTGTTCTTTAGGCTCCTGGGTGAGCACCTTGCCCACTACCAGCGGGCCGGTGACGCGCGCGGGCACAATCTGCTCTTCTTCCAGGCCTACCTTAACCAGGTCGGCGGCCAGAGCGGCGGCGTCGGTCCCGGGGCGTACCTGCACGTATTGGCGCAGCCACTCAAGGGGTACGTATGGCATTTCAGTTACCCTTTCCAATCAGACCGAACTGACGTGAGAAACGCACGTCGCCTTCCACAATGTCGTGCATGTCGGCAATGCCGTGACGCAGCATCAAGGTGCGCTCTAGGCCCATACCGAAAGCAAAACCGGTGTAAACCTCGGGGTCAATACCGCAGGCGCGCAGCACGTTGGGGTTAACCATGCCGCAGCCGCCCCACTCGATCCAGCCGGCGCCGCCCTTCTTCTGTGGGAACCACAGGTCCATTTCGGCGCTGGGCTCAGTGAAGGGGAAATAGGAGGGGCGCAGACGGGTCTTAGCTTCAGGCCCAAACATGGCGCGGGCGAAATGATCCAAGGTGCCCTTCAGGTTAGCCATGGTTAGACCCTTGTCTACCGCTAGACCCTCTACCTGGTGGAATACCGGGGTGTGGGTAGCGTCTAGCTCGTCAGAGCGGAACACCTTACCGGGGCAAGCAATGTAGATCGGCGGCTGCTGTTCGAGCATTACATGCGCCTGCACTGGGGAGGTGTGGGTGCGCATAACCAGGTGGGAGTCTTCTACGTTGGCGCCGTTAACGCTGGTGCCGTCAATGTAGAAGGTGTCTTGCATCTGACGGGCCGGGTGGTCGGCGTCGAAGTTTAGCGCGTCAAAGTCATACCATTCGTGCTCAACCTCAGGGCCTTCAGCGATCTGCCAACCCATTGCCACGAAAAAGTCGCTGACCTCATCAATTAGCAGGTCAATGGGGTGGCGCGCGCCCTTGGGGCTGCGGTCGGTGGGCAGGGTTACGTCCACTGCCTCGGTGCGCAGCATGTGGGCTTCAGCTAGGGCTTCTAGCTCAGCTTGGCGCTCAGATAGGGCCTTGGCGATGCGGGCACGTGCCCCACCTAGTAGCTTGCCAGCTTTGGGCTTGTCAGCCTTGGGTAGCTTACCGATGGCACGGTTAGCTAGTACCAGCTCAGAGGTGTCACCGGTGTAGGCTGAGCGGGCCTCTTTCAAAGCTGCCAGGGTCCCTGAGGCAGCTACGGCCGCGAGCGCGGCGGCAATAACCTTTTCAATGCCGGCTTCGTCCAGCGGGGACAGGCCGCCTTCAGACGCTTGGGTCATGAGGTTTCCTTCCTTAAATGTTTATGTCCCTAGCCTAATAGCAAGGGACATAGCAGGGTAATTGACGCTTTTAATGCTGGGCGCGGGCGGTTGCGTAGAGGCATACCGCTGCTGCTGTGGCCACGTTTAGGCTTTCGGCTTTGCCGTAGATGGGGATGGCGACGACGGCGTCTGCGTGGTTTAGTTCGCTTCGGCTCAGTCCGCGTGCCTCATTACCAAGTAGCCAGGCCACGGGGGTAGCCAGCATGTCTTCAATGGCAAATAGTGAAAGGTGGGCGGCGCCGTCGGCGGCCAGAATGTTTAGCTGGGCGTCGCGTAGGGCGGCGACGATGTCGTCTAGGGCTAGGCCGGTGATTACCGGTAGGTGGTAGAGCGAGCCGGCGCTGGCGCGGATCACCTGGGGCTGGTTAGTTCTACGCAGCCGCGTGCCATAATCACCGCGTCTGCGCCGGCGGCGTCGGCTACACGGATAATGGTGCCAGCGTTACCGGGGTCCTGGGTTTCACTCATAACCACCACTTGGGTGGCGCCCTTTAGTACTTGGGCCAGCGCATCGGCGCCGGCACGGATTCCGGCCAGGTCCATTACGGCCACTAGGCCTTGAGCGTCGGTGGAGATGGCCTCCATTACGGCCTGGCTGACCCAGTGCAGATAAATGTTTGCTTGCTGGGCGCTTTGCAAAATGTCTTGGTGGCGCTGGCCGGCGGCCTCGGTCAGGTATAGGTCAAGTACCTGTTCGGGGACGCATTTGATGGCTTCACGTACTGCCTGGGGGCCTTCAGCCAGGTAGCGACCGTGGCGATTGCGCGACGAACGCCGGAACAATCCTGCCACTCGCTTTACTCTTGAAGATTGCGGGTCGGTCAGTATGTTCCGGCGTTCACTCATGGTTACAGCCTAAGGGGCTGGGGACCATAACGCACTAGGCGTTAAGCCTCACTTTGCCGCGTTAACGTCGCTGGGCAGAGCCTCGCGAGCGGTAGCAACCAGGGCCTTGAAGGCGGCCGGCTCGTTAACAGCCAGCTCAGCCAGCATGCGACGGTCCACCTCAACGCCAGCCAGGCCTAGGCCCTGGATGAAGCGGTTGTAGGTGATGCCCTCGGCGCGGGCGGCGGCGTTGATGCGCTGAATCCACAGACGACGCATGTCGCCCTTACGGGCGCGACGGTCGCGGAAGGCGTATACGCCAGAGTGAGTGACCTGCTCCTTGGCCTTGCGGTACAGGCGAGAACGCTGTCCGCGGTAGCCGGAGGCGCGGTCTAGAACGGTACGGCGCTTCTTCTGGGCGTTGACTGCCCGCTTCACACGTGCCATGTGATTTCTCCTTTAGGTAACGGGACGGTCAGAGGCCGAGAAGCTTCTTGGCCTGACGTACGTCAGCAGCGGCCACAGTCTGGTCCTTGGACAGCCTGCGCTTACGACGCGAGGACTTGACCTCAAGCAGGTGGCGCTTGTTGGTCTGCTCGCGCATTAGCTTGCCGCTACCGGTTACGCGGAAGCGCTTCTTCGCACCGGAGTGCGTCTTGTTCTTCGGCATTCTTATTTCCTCTTTATTCGGCCACGGGAGATGTCGTCCCGGGGCTGCGGACCCCGCTAACGGTGGCTAGGGGGTGGGTCTGTGGGGTTTTACCCGGGGTGCTTAGCTTTCCTCGACGGCGTCGGTCTTGGCGTCCGCATTCTTGGCAGCGCGGCGGGCGGCCCGCTCGGCTTCACGACGACGGCGCTGGTCAGACTTGACTTCAGCCTTCTTACGGGTGGGGGCTAGCACCATGACCATGGAGCGGCCATCCTGACGCGGGTGGCTCTCAACAGTGGCCAGTTCAGAAACTTCTTCAGCTAGACGCTGCAGCAGTCGAATACCCAGCTCCGGGCGGGACTGCTCACGTCCACGGAAACGCACAATGGCCTTAACCTTGTCTCCGCCCTTGAGGAAGCGCTCCACGTGACCGCGCTTGGTGGCGTAGTCGTGGTCGTCAATCTTGGGTCGGAACTGGATTTCCTTGAGCTGAGTGTTGGCCTGGTTACGGCGGGCGTCACGAGCCTTCATGGCGGACTCGTACTTGTACTTGCCGTAATCCATTAGCTTGCATACCGGCGGACGAGCGTCGGGCGCTACCTCTACTAGGTCAAGATCGGCTTCTTCAGCCAGACGCAGCGCGTCCTCTAGACGCACCACGCCAACCTGTTCACCGCTGGGTCCAACGAGACGCACCTCGCTGACGCGGATCCGGTCGTTAATACGGGGCTCGCTAATGGCAGTTCCTCACTATGTCTTGTGGGTGGTTATAACAAAAAGGAAAGACCTTCACCCCGCTCGTCACAGGGTAAAGGTCTGGCGAGGCTTGTTTAAAACAAGCCAATAACGCTGTTAAACGCTGCTAGGACCCGAACGCTGTGCGCGCCTAGGTGGGAGGTTGACTCCTCTTGGCGCCGGCTTCGACCGGCGTAACGGGTTAACTCTAGCAGCTACTGCCTTTAAAGTGCAGTAATAGGCGACAGCTCTCACAAATTGCTTAAGTCACCTATCAGCGTTCTTCTTGACGACGCACGCGCTTGGCGCTGCTAATCCAGTAACCGGCAAAACCAATTACTAAGGCCAGCAAAATACCCAGGTTAGCGCCAGCCCAGCTACCTTGACGTCCACCCAAACCTAATGGGCCTAGCAGGTAGCCCTGCCACGACAGCCAAGAGGCCCCGGTGTTTACCACTAGACCCCAACCAACAAAGGAAGCAACCACCAAGCTAGCCATAGCTCCCCAGTTAACGCTGCCGTAACGACCTGCGGGACTAAACAGATCGACGTCGTCGTACTCTTTGTGACGCAACGCAATATCAGCCAACATAACCCCAGCCCAAGCAGCAATTACCACACCCAAGGTGGTTAAGAATGCGGTAAAGGGGGTTAAGAAGGAGTCAGCGAAGAAAACCACCACAATCGTGCCCAGGGTCATGATGGTGCCATCAATGGCGGTAGCTACCGGACGCGACACGGGCACCCCCGTAGCCAGCAAAGGACAGACCCGAGGAATAAATATCCATAACAATGCCGCCCACTAGACCCAAAATCGCTACTAGGGCGAAGGGGATCAGGAACCAGGTGGGTAGCAAAGGTGGTCAGCGCCCCAATTGGGTCGTCCCCAATTTTCTGTGACAGCTCAGCGCCTGAGGAGCCCACCAGCAGCACCCCGAAGCAAACCAGTACCAGCACCGGCAGTGACGCCCCGAAGGTAGTCCACCCCACTACCCCACGGGTTGAGGCGTTGCGCGGCAGGTAACGTGAATAGTCGGCGGCCGCATTTACCCAGCCAAAACCAAAACCCACCGCCAACATGCATCCGGCGCCTAGCACAGCTGTGCTAGAAGCTGCCGGGCGGGCGGCAAGCACTGAAAAGTTAATCTTGTCAGCCACTAGCACCAGGTAAACCAGGGTTAGCGCGGCGGTAGCCCAAGTGATCCAGGTTTGCACTTTCATAATGGTGTCGAAACCTAAAATTCCTGAGCCGGCCGCAAGCACTACCACCAGCACCAAGGCGGCGATCTGGGCCAGTAGGTGGTTGCTAAAGCCCAGGGCTCCCATCACGGTGGCGGTAGCTTGCACCGCCATAATGGCTAGGAAAGTTTCCCAGCCCACGGTCAAAATCCAGGAGATTAACGCTGAGACGCGGTTGCCGTGGTAGCCAAAAGCGGCGCGTGAAAGCACCAGGGTGGGGGCTGAGCCGCGTTTACCCGCAATTGCCACCAGGCCGCACAGCAGGAAAGACAAGGTTAGGCCCACTACTGAAATCAGTAGGGCCTGCACTAGGGAGAGGCCAAATCCCAGTACCCATGCTCCCCAAGAAATACCTAGGACTGAAATGTTGGCGGCAAACCAGGGCATAAATAAATCTGCCGGTTTACCTTTACGATCTGCTTCAGCGATTACATCCAAGCCGACGGTTTCTACCGCTAGGCGGCTTTCGCTGCGTTGTGTTTGGGGGCTGAGTGAATCAGTACTCATAATTGGCTCCTTAAAGCCTGTTTTTATTAAACTACGGCCGGCGTCTTAGCGGCGCCGGAAGCTGCACTAACTGTGTCAGCACTGCTGGCGCCGTCGGAGCCAGCCCACTCAACGTCATCGCCACCAGAGCTAGCAGACTCAGCGCCATCGCCACCAGAGCCAGCAGACTCAGCGCCATCGCCACCAGAGCCAGCAGAGCTTTCTGCAGCTGCCGGTTGCGCAGAAAGCTCATTGGTGCGCGGATGCGGGTTGTGGCGGGCCACCATGAAGTCTTGGAAACCAACCGCTAAAACCGCACACATAATTAGGGCCATGCCGGCAATGTCTTCACCTGAGAAATAGGTGCCGGCTAAAGCGAAGGAGAATAGCGAGGCAGCCACGGGCTCTAGACAAGCAATTAGAGAGGCATTAACCGCGCCAATATCTTGCACACCCTGCAGGAATAGCACGAAGGCCACCACCGTGCCCAGCACTACCATGCCCACCATGTAAAGGTAGAAACCAGCAGAGGTTTGTACATGTACCTGCCAAACCATGGTGACCAGGCTCATCAACGTCCCACCTAGTAGCATGCCATAGCAAACCACTAGTCAGAGGAGTATTTACGAATAAGTTTGGTAGGTATCAGGGTGTATAGCGCCAGCGCCAGCGCGCAGGCTAGGCCCCAGTACAGGGCGGCAGGGGTAATAACTAGCTCACCAATATTGCCGTGCGTAGCCAGCACTGCCGTACCCACTAGGGCCAGTAATACGGCAAATATTTCAGTTAAATGCGGGCGTCGCTTAGAGCGAATACACACCCAAATCACAATCAGAATTGGCCCCAAGTATTGCAAAACCGTGGCGGTACCGGCGTTAGAGCTTTTAACCGCAATCAGGTAGGTGTAAAGGTTAGCGATCAAACCAAATACGGTGTAAACCAACATGCTCACCCAGTCGGCACGGGTGTGCAGCAATTGGCGGTGCTTAGCGCTTAGTCCCTTGTCACGCCCCAGAATAAAAGCGATCAGTAGGCCTCCTGCCAACACCATACGGATGGAGGTAAGCCATTCTGGGTCAACAGCGTAGCGTTTAACGAGCAGCTCACCGCATACGCCCGAAAATCCCCAACAGATAGCCGCAAAAGTGGTTATTGCATAGCCGCGAAACTGCTTATTCACTTCTCTCCCTGGTTACGATTTACTGCTCAATCGGCCAAAGTATGGGACAAATTTCTACGTGATCAACCCGGTTAGCCCAATCCGGATTTACTAGCACTTGTTGGGCGCCTTCTACCGCATCAAGCATTTCTTCCTTGCCGCAGCTGCGGTCAATTAGTGCATAGATGCGTAGCTCTGAGGTCTCCCCCGCTTCAAAAGCCACATTCACCATGGCCTTGTAGGCCATCAGCTGCTCTTTCAGCTCTGCTTGTAGCTGCTCGTTTTCCCAGCTGGGAACCCATTTTTGGGCTTGGCTTAGGGAAATTACGGCGGGGCGCGGGATACGAATATTGTCTGTGGCCGGGTTTAGCACCCAGATCTGGTCAGTGGACAGGCAAGCCACTTGGGCGGCGCGTTGGGGGTGACCGGGGCGGGACGCACGTCGCTGCGCCAAGCCTGCATATCTGCCTGGGAGCTGAACACCGGCATGGCGATATGCCCGTCATCTAGGTGCAGGGCCAGGCTCGCGGCGTCTTGGGCGGGGTCATTTTGGTGCGGCTTGTGTCCGCCCGGTTTACCAATTTCGACGGCGACGGCGGCGGCCGGCTCTTCTAGGCCATGTGCGGGCACGGGCACGATCAAGCGCGTGGCTGCAATGGCGGCAACTAGTTCGCGCAGGAATTGGGGGCGCGGTAGCTGGGCGGTAAGGGCCGCAGCTAGAGCGGCAGGGGTGGAGCCGTCGTCGTCGGCAAAGGGATTGGGGGCCAGGAGCTTGGAGATACGCTCGCGGGCGGCTAGGGCAGCTTGTAGCTGTTCTTGCGACATGATGCTCACTTACGGCCGAAAAAACCGAAACGTCGCGGCTTTTTGAAGTCGGTTACGGTTTGGGTGACGCCTGGGTCGCTGGTGGATACGGCTCCGGGCACGTCCTCCACCTTGGTAATGCCAAACAGTATGTCTTCTACGGCTGCGTCTAGGGCGCTCATGATCAGTCCGGCGCTGAGTTCTTCGCCGGCTTGACCGTTTTCGTAGCGACGGGCGGTGACCTGGCCTGATAGCCCGGTTTCAATACCGACGTCGGTGGCTAGGTCTGCGGTTAGTAGCACTACGCCTTCGCGGGTTAGACGCGATAGGTCTTTGGCTAGGTCTGCTGCTTCTTGGGGTTCACTGTCGACGCCGCCAACCAGTTCGCTGATGTCCCACTGTTCGTGGGTAGAGACTAGTTCTTTTACTGCAAAGGCCCCGGTGGATGAGGGTACCGCCCAGCATTCATGCTCGCTCAGGGCCGCAAATGAGGCCAGGACCTGCGCATCTAGCAGAGGCGTGAGCACGATTGCGATTTTTACAGCTTTGGGAAGCTGGGAATCTTGAGTATTAAGGTCCGCAACTAGTGCGGCGAATTCGTCATCAATGTTGCGAGGTTCGCTAGCTTCACTCAAGATGGCTTCACTTTCGTACGCGGTAAACCTATGCCAATTGTAAGGCCGGCTTACAAAACTTGCTAACAAGGCGACACTAGCAAAACCGGGCCGATAACGTGTGCTATCAGCCCGGTTATATGCGCGTAGAGACTATTTACAGATGTTTATCACACCGTCTGTCACACCAGTGCGGCGCCCTGGGCCAGGGATTCGAGCTTGGCCCAGGCCAGTGAGGGGTGGATGCGTCCACCTAGGCCGCAGTCGGTGGAGGCGATTACTCGCTCGCGCCCAACCAGGTCGGTGAAGCGGCGGATACGCTGGGCTACTAGCTCGGGGTGTTCCACCACGTTGGTGGCGTGGGAGACCACGCCGGGCAGGATTACGCGGTCGTCGGGGAGCTTAACGTCCTGCCACACGGTCCATTCGTGTTCGTGGCGTACGTTTGCGGCCTCGAAGGTGAGGTAGCGGGCGTTTACTTCCAGGGCAATGTCGACGATTTCCTTGAAGGCAATGTCGGTGGTGTGCGGGCCGTGCCAGGAGCCCCAGCATAGGTGGAAACGCACCTGGTCGGGGTTGATGCCTTCGAGGGCGTAGTTGACGGCTTCTAGGCGCTTGCGTAGCCAGGCGCGGTAGTCGGCCACTGTGGGTTCGGGGTTGATCTGGTCCCAGGCTTCGGCGAAGTCGGGGGCGTCGATCTGCACGGTTAGGCCGGCGTCAGTGATGGCGCGGTACTCTTCACGTAGGGCGGTGGCCCAAGCCTGCAGGTGAGCGTCGTCGTCGGCGTAGTAAGCGTTGGCCACGCGGGCAGCAGAGCCGGGAGATACGGCTGCAATGAAGCCGTTTTCGCGGGCGATGCCGTTGTCTTCTAAGCCCTTGAGTAGCAGCTCAATATCTTTGGCGACGGCGTCTTGGCCGATGTATTTGAGCTCACCGGTGACGGTGGGGAACTGCTGGGATTTCTTGCCTAGGTAGACGCCGTGCTCAGGGTCGGTGTAGACGTCGTGGAACTTGGTCCAGTCACGGCGGTCACCGAAGCTGGTCAGGCGGATCTTGCCGGGTTCGCTGCGCACGGGCTTGCTGGGGTCCCAGTCCCCTACGCTCTTGGGCGAGGAGGGGTCGATGATCTCTAGGCCAGAGAAGCGGGTGAAGGAGTAGGCCCACCAGGAGCCGTAGTCGACGCCGGAACGGGTGATGTGCCCGTATTCGCCTTCGTTGATTACGTCTAGGCCGATCTGGTGCTGTCGTTTGATTACCTGGTCGACGGCGTCGGTGAGGATTTCGTTGAATTTCTCGTCGCTAATGGTTCCGGCTGAACGTTGGTCGTTAGCTTCTAGCAGCTGGGCGGTGCGTGGCAGGGAACCTACATGGGTGGTACGAATTTTGGTCATGATAATTCCTCAAAGTCTAAGGCTGGCTTTAAAGGCGTTTAAGTGGACGCATGCGGCAAGGCCAGCGGTGGCCGCGAATGGTTATAGCTAGGCTGCGGTAATGTTGTTATTTAAGGAGCGCATTTAGGCAGCCATAGGAGGCACGGCTAAGCCGCTCACCGCATTCGCTGAGTCATCATTACGGGAATCCTTCCATCGTTCTGGCTGGAGCACCTTACGCTTTTAAGCGCGGGTTGCTGCGGCGTCTTGGAGCCAGATCTCTCAGCCGCTCTGGATGGTTAACAATTAGAGCCTAACAGTTGCAGCTATGCAGACAAGGTTAGGTTTACATATTGAGACGATCTAAGACAACGATGTCTGTCGCCTAAACGCATGAGGGGGGTGGTCCCCAACCCCCCAAACGTTACGACCGACGAGTTGAAACATAAAAAGTGGGGTGCTGAAAACCCAACACCCCACAACACACACCACCACAAAACAAAAAATGGTGGGGGTGCCGACCCCACAAACAGGACCAACACCCCCACCACTCAAAGGAAACGGTTGGCAGTGCCCTACTCTCCCACAACCCACCAGTTGCAGTACCATCAGCGCAGAAAGGCTTAACTTCCAGGTTCGGAAAGGATACTGGGTGTAACCCCCTCGCTAAAACCACCAACACAACCAAAACAAGCAACACCCCAAAAAAGGGATGACCACTCACCAGTCAGTGAAACAATATATCCACTTAACAACCCAACCCACAAACCCATAAAGGATCCGAGACCGTGTTGGTCGTGAACCGCACAGTGGACGCAAACACCATCAAACAACAAGTTATTGTTAGTTATCGGTCAATTAGTACTAGTAAGCTGGTCACCTTACAATGTCTACACTCCTAGCCTATCAACCCGGTAATCTACCGGGAACCTCCCCCAAACAAAATGGGACGGAAACCTAATCTCGAAGCTAGTTTCCCGCTTAGATGCTTTCAGCGGTTACCCATCCCGAACGTAGCAAACCAGCCATACCCCTGGCAGGATAACTGGCACACCAGAGGTTCGTCCGTCCCGGTCCTCTCGTACTAGGGACAGCCCTTCTCAAGTTTCCAACGCGCGCAGAGGATAGGGACCGAACTGTCTCACGACGTTCTAAACCCAGCTCGCGTACCGCTTTAATGGGCGAACAGCCCAACCCTTGGGACCTGCTCCAGCCCCAGGATGCGACGAGCCGACATCGAGGTGCCAAACCATGCCGTCGATATGGACTCTTGGGCAGGATCAGCCTGTTATCCCCGGGGTACCTTTTATCCGTTGAGCGACGACCCACCCACACGGGATCGCCGGATCACTAGTTCCTACTTTCGTACCTGCTCGACCTGTCAGTCTCGCAGTCAAGCCCCCTTGTGCACTTACACTCAACACCTGGTTACCGACCAGGATGAGGGAACCTTTGAGCGCCTCCGTTACAATTTAGGAGGCAACCGCCCCAGTTAAACTACCCACCAGGCACTGTCCCTAACCCGGATCACGGGCCAAGGTTCAGGCACACGCTATAACCAGAGTGGTATTTCAACAACGACTCCACAATCACTAGCGTGACCACTTCACAGTCTCCCACCTATCCTACACAAGCTATAACGCGCACCAATACCAAGCTATAGTAAAGGTCCCGGGGTCTTTCCGTCCTTCTGCGCGTAACGAGCATCTTTACTCGTAATGCAATTTCGCCGAGTTCATGGTTGAGACAGTAGAGAAGTCGTTACGCCATTCGTGCAGGTCGGAACTTACCCGACAAGGAATTTCGCTACCTTAGGATGGTTATAGTTACCACCGCCGTTTACTGGGGCTTAAATTCACCGCTTCACCAACAAAAGGATTGACGGTTCCTCTTAACCTTCCAGCACCGGGCAGGCGTCAGTACGTATACATCGCCTTACGGCTTCGCACGCACCTGTGTTTTTAGTAAACAGTCGCTTCTCCCTGGTCTCTGCGACCCTCAACCCTAGAAAGCCACAAAAATGGTTTCATCAAGTATCAGGCCCCCCTTCTCCCGAAGTTACGGGGGCATTTTGCCGAGTTCCTTAACCATGATTATCTCGTGCGCCTAGGCATACTCTGCCCGACCACCTGTGTCGGTTTAGGGTACGGGCGGCCAGCCACCTCGCGTCGAAGCTTTTCTCGGCACCACAGGATCACCCCTACTTCCCACCCAAAAAGTGGTCATCATCCCGCCTCACATAAAACCACCCGGATTTACCTAAGCAGTAAGCTACACGGTTAAACGAGGATAAACCATCACCTCGCGAAGGCTTCCACTGTGCGTCACTCCACACGCTTGCCTACCAAGAAAGCCTGTCCCCAAACCAAAACCACAACCAAACACCCAAAAAGGCGTCAGCCATGTTTTTAGCGTGGGTTAGTACCTTTCAGTCAACACTTGACGGTCACCAGCCGGTACCGGAATATCAACCGGTTATCCATCGACTACGCCTGTCGGCCTCGCCTTAGGACCCGACTCACCCAGGGCGGACTAGCCTAGCCCTGGAACCCTTGGTCATTCGGCGCTAGGGTTTCTCACCCTAGTATCGCTACTCATGCCTGCATTCTCACTTGCGTACCGTCCACGACACAATTACTCGGCCGCTTCACCCAGTACACAACGCTCCCCTACCACCCCCAACCCCTGGCCAACAAAAATATTGACAGGGTGCTTGTTGAGGATCCGCGGCTTCGGCGGTGTGCTTGAGCCCCGCTACATTGTCGGCGCACGATCACTTGACCAGTGAGCTATTACGCACTCTTTCAAGGATGGCTGCTTCTAAGCCAACCTCCTGGTTGTCAACGCGACCGCACATCCTTTCCCACTTAGCACACGCTTAGGGGCCTTAGCCGGCGATCTGGGCTGTTTCCCTCTCGACAACGGAGCTTATCCCCCGCTGTCTCACTGCCACGCTATACCCGGACGGTATTCGGAGTTTGGTTGACGTCAGTAACCCTGTAAGGCCCATCAGCCATCCAGTAGCTCTACCCCCGCCCGGAACCACGCAACGCTGCACCTAAATGCATTTCGGGGAGAACCAGCTATCACGGAGTTTGATTGGCCTTTCACCCCTACCCACAGCTCATCCCCTCCATTTTCAACTGAAGTGGGTTCGGTCCTCCACACGCTCTTACACGTGCTTCAACCTGGCCATGGGTAGATCACCCCGCTTCGGGTCTAGAACGTGCCACTAAACGCCCTTTCAGACTCGCTTTCGCTACGGATCCCCCACACGGGTTAACCTCGCGACACGCCACTAACTCGCAGGCTCATTCTTCAATAGGCACGCCATCACCCCCTAAAAGGCTTTGACGGCTTGTAAGCGCCCGGTTTCAGGTACTATTTCACTCCCTCCCGGGGTACTTTTTCACCATTCCCTCACGGTACTTATCCGCTATCGGTTACCAGGAAGTATTTAGGCAGCTAAGTGGTCTTAGCAAATTCACACAAGATTCCACGAGCCCCGTGCTACTTGGGGAAAACATGCCCAACGCAGTGCCTGATGTTTCGCCTACCGGAGTATCACCGTCTACGCTTAGCCTTCCCAGACTATTCAACTACACCAAACATTTATAACTACGCACACCCCCGCCAGAGAATGTAACAAACACGCCCCACAACCCCGCATCAGCAACAACTGGCGTCTATCACACTAACACGGTTTCACCTAATCCGCTTTCGCTCGCCACTACTAACGGAATATCTTTTCCTGCGGGTACTAAGATGTTTCACTTCCCCGCGTACACCCCCTTGCGCCCTATACATTCAGGCGCAGGTAACAAGACATTACTCTTGCTAGGTTCCCCTATTCGGAAACCCTCGGATCAAAGCCTGTCAGACAGCTCCCCGAGGCTTATCGCAGTCCACCACGTCCTTCATCGGCCCCTGATACCAAGGCATCCACCGAACGCTCTTAAAAACTAACAACAAAAACAACACCAACCAACCAACAAAAAGGAACAAAATCCTTTAAATCAATCAGTCAGTATTGCTTGCAAAGATCAAAGATGCTCGCGTCCACTATACAGTTCACAACCAACACACCCACACCAAACAAACAACCACAAACAATGATCAATCTGTCATGATGGGGTCAGGTCCGGAGCGCTGCTCCAGAACCCCGACAGCATGCCAAGCCCTTAAAACCCCGTCCCTCTTTGCCAAAAAAGACAGAGCCAAAACATCTATAAAACGAATTCCTTAACGGTTCTTCTTGCCGTTCCAAAACAAAAACTCCTTAGAAAGGAGGTGATCCAGCCGCACCTTCCGGTACGGCTACCTTGTTACGACTTCGTCCCAATCGCTAGCCCCACCTTTAACCGCTCCCCGTAGAGCCACGGGCTTGGGGTGTTGCCAACTTTCGTGACGTGACGGGCGGTGTGTACAAGGCCCGAGAACGTATTCACCGCAGCGTTGCTGATCTGCGATTACTAGCGACTCCACCTTCATGGTGTCGAGTTGCAGACACCAATCCGAACTGAGACCAGCTTTAAGGGATTAGCTCCACCTCACAGTATCGCAACCCTCTGTACCAGCCATTGTAGCATGCGTGAAGCCCAAGACATAAGGGGCATGATGATTTGACGTCATCCCCACCTTCCTCCGAGTTGACCCCGGCAGTCTCCCGCGAGTCCCCACCACAACGTGCTGGCAACACGGGACAAGGGTTGCGCTCGTTGCGGGACTTAACCCAACATCTCACGACACGAGCTGACGACAACCATGCACCACCTGTGAAAACCACCCAAAAGGGTAAACCCTATCTCTAGAGCCACGGTTAACATGTCAAGCCTTGGTAAGGTTCTTCGCGTTGCATCGAATTAATCCGCATGCTCCGCCGCTTGTGCGGGCCCCCGTCAATTCCTTTGAGTTTTAGCCTTGCGGCCGTACTCCCCAGGCGGGGCACTTAATGCGTTAGCTACGGCGCAAAACCCCCGGAAAGGAGCCTCACACCTAGTGCCCAACGTTTACAGCGTGGACTACCAGGGTATCTAATCCTGTTCGCTCCCCACGCTTTCGCTCCTCAGCGTCAGTAACGGCCCAGTAACCTGCCTTCGCCATCGGTGTTCTTCCTGATATCTGCGCATTCCACCGCTACACCAGGAGTTCCAGTTACCCCTACCGCACTCTAGCCGGCCCGTACCCACCGCAAGCCCCCGGTTGAGCCGGAAGTTTTCACGACAGACGCGACCAGCCGCCTACGAGCTCTTTACGCCCAATAATTCCGGACAACGCTTGCGCCCTACGTATTACCGCGGCTGCTGGCACGTAGTTAGCCGGCGCTTCTTATCCAGGTACCCTCAACACCACCAAAAAAGCAGTGCCTTGTTCCCTGACGAAAGAGGTTTACAACCCGAAGGCCTTCATCCCTCACGCGGCGTCGCTGCATCAGGCTTGCGCCCATTGTGCAATATTCCCCACTGCTGCCTCCCGTAGGAGTCTGGGCCGTATCTCAGTCCCAGTGTGACCGTCCACCCTCTCAGGCCGGCTACCCGTCAAAGCCTTGGTAGGCCATCACCCCACCAACAAGCTGATAGGCCGCGAGCCCATCCCTTACCAGAAAAAAATAACCTTTCCAAACCAACCCATGCGGGCTGGTCAGAATATCCCGTATTAGCTACCCTTTCGAGCAGTTATCCAGGAAAGTAAGGGGCAGGTTACTCACGTGTTACTCACCCGTTCGCCACTAATCAACCAAGCAAGCTTGGTATTTTCGTTCGACTTGCATGTGTTAAGCACGCCGCCAGCGTTCGTCCTGAGCCAGGATCAAACTCTCCAAAAAAAACATGAAGAACCAGAAAACAACTAGCTCAAAAAAAAATTAGTTGACAAAGAAATCAACAAGAAAAACCCCCCAACAAACAACACATTCGTTGGAGAAGAATTCAAGACATAAAAAACTTGACACACTATCGAGTTCTCAAACAACACACCCACAAGAAAAACCCACAAACCAAACCAGCCTGCATGCTTTCCTCAAAGCACCAGAGAATCTTACAACCAAGACTTCCGATCTGTCAACCCGACTCGCTATGAACCAGGCAACAACAGTTCAAAAACCATGCTAAAAAAAGATCCCGATCGCCACCAAACCAGAACCAGCTTTAAATCACCAGCCCCTCGCGGCAGCGGGAACTATCCTAACCCCACACACACCCAACCCGTCAACCCAAAAACACGTGCACCACAACACACTTTTGCTCTCGCTCGCCACAAACGCGTGGCGGAGCCTCTCTATCCAGAAGTTTCTCTTATCCGGAGCCGCTCTTATCCAGAAAACAAGTGGCGGGGCCGCCCCACAATGGGGCGGCCCCCCCCCCCGAGGGCAAGCAAAACTCAGGCAAACGCTAGAGACAAATCAGGCGATGTCACGCACAGCGTCAGCTACGGCGTCGGCAACGCGAGTGTCAAAGGCACCCGGAATGATGTAAACCGGGCTGAGCTCGCGCTCAGAAACTACCGAAGCAATACCGGTAGCAGCAGCACGCAGCAGCTCGGTGGAGATGTCGGTGATGCCGGTGTCCAGCAGGCCACGGAACAGACCCGGGAAGGCCAGTACGTTGTTGATCTGGTTGGGGTAGTCGCTACGGCCGGTAGCCACTACGGCGGCGTACTTGGTGGCGGCAATCGGGTCCACCTCGGGGGTGGGGTTAGCCATGGCAAACACAATGGCGCCCTCGTTCATAACCGCTAGGGTCTTCAGGCTCCAGCAGGTTACCGGAGGAAACACCGATGAACACGTCGGCGTCCTTGAGGCCTTCCTTCAGGTTGCCGGTAACGTGGCGGGGGTTGGTGTGCTCAGCCAGCCAACGACGGTGCTCGTTCATACCCTCGGTGTTGTCACCGTTGAGGGCGCCGTCACGACCGTAGCCAACAATGTCGCGAGCGCCGTGAGCCATCAGCAACTTGGCGATAGCAGAACCGGCCGCGCCCACGCCGGAAAGCACAATACGTACATCCTCGATGTTCTTGCCAACTACCTTTCAGGGCGTTGATTAGGGCAGCTAGGGTAACGATGGCGGTGCCGTGCTGGTCGTCGTGGAAGACCGGAATGTCTAGCTCTTCACGCAGACGGGCCTCAATGTCGAAGCACTTGGGGGCGGCGATGTCTTCTAGGTTGATGCCACCGTAGGCGGGAGCTAGAGCCTTAACGATCGCCACGATCTCGTCGGGGATCCTTGGTGTCCAGGGCCACCGGCCAAGCGTCAACCCCACCGAACTGCTTGAACAGTACAGCCTTACCTTCCATTACCGGCATGGCGGCGGCCGGGCCGATGTCACCTAGACCCGAGTACGGCGGTACCGTCGGTAACCACGGCAACCGTGTTGCGCTTGATGGTCAGCTTACGGGCCTTGGAGGGGGTGTCGTAGATGGCCTTGCAGACACGGGCCACACCGGGGGTGTAGACACGGGATAGGTCACGACGGTTACGAATGGGGGTACGTGCGGCGATTTCAATCTTGCCGCCGATGTGGGCCAGGAAGGTGGAGTCACCTACGGTTTCAACTTCCACTCCGGGCAGGTTCTTGAGTAGATCAATTACTTCAAGGCGGTGGTTGGAGTCCCGCAGGTCCATGGTTAGGTCAATTACGACCTTCTCACCGCTGGGGTCATCCACGTCAACACCGGTGACGATGGCACCGGTGGAAGCCGCAGTGTCAACCAACTGCGCTACCGAAGCCTGGCTGCGCGGTACCTGTAGTCGCAGAGCGACGGTGTAGCTAGGGCTGGGCTGTGCCATTTTGTAGTCCTTTCACAAAACGACGGCGGTGGCTAAGGCCTGTATGCCGTTCATTGACACTATTGTGTCCGACTAATTAGCCGCTGTGCAGCGAGGTTTCCCACAATAAACGCCCAGCTTGTTTGTAAGCCTTACAACTCGAGCTATTTATCATTACTAAACAATAGGGGGCGTGGCCGCACGGCCACGCCCCCTACGTTATTTTGGCTTGGAATTTAGCCAGTTTCGTTTAGCCCTGTACGCGCTCCATGATCAGCTCACGCACACGCTTGGCGTCAGCTTGGCCGCGCGTAGCCTTCATCACTGCGCCCACAATTGCGCCGGCGGCAGCTACCTTACCGGCGCGAATCTTGTCGGCTACGTCGGGCTGAGCCGCCAGGGCGGCGTCCACAGCTTCCAGCAGGGCACCGTCGTCGCTAACTACCTTCAGGCCACGCTTAGCAGCAACCTCAGCCGGGTCGCCTTCACCAGCTAGTACCCCAGCGAGCACCTGACGGGCCAGCTTGTCAGTCAGCTCGCCGTCGTCGACCATCTTCTGCAAAGCCGCAATCTGGGCGGGAGTAACCGGCAGCTCAGTAAGTGCCTGCTCCTGCTCCTTGGCGTAACGGGCCAGCTCACCCATCCACCACTTACGGGCAGCCTGGCCGCTAGTACCAGCCAGGGCGGTAGCCTCAATCAGGTCCAGGGCCTCAGCATTGACCACATCGCGCATCTCTTCGTCACTTAGGCCCCAGGCTTCCTTTAGACGACGGCGCTTAGCGGCCGGCATCTCCGGTAGCGAGGCAGCAATCTCCTGCACCCACTGGCGGCTAGGAGCCACGGGTACCAGGTCAGGCTCAGGGAAGTAACGGTAGTCGTCGGCGTCGGACTTAACCCGGCCGGGGGCGGTAGTACCGTCAGCCTGGCCGTGGCGAGTCTCCTGCACGATCTCGCCACCGTCAGCCAAAATCGCGGCCTGACGCTGAATCTCGTAGCGAATGTGCTGCTCAATAGAGCGGAAAGTGTTGACGTTCTTGGTTTCAGTGCGGATACCCAGCGGCGCATCGGGGCTCTCGCGCAGTGACACGTTCACGTCCGCACGCACGTTACCGCGCTCCATGCGGGCCTCAGAAACCCCAATGGCACGGAAAATGTCACGCAGGGTACGCACATAGGCGGCGGCCACCTCGGGGGCACGCTTACCGGCACCCTCAATGGGGCGGGTCACGATCTCCACCAGCGGCACACCAGCACGGTTGTAGTCCACCAGCGAGTATTCCGCACCCTCAATACGCCCGTCGGCACCACCAATGTGGGTGTTCTTACCGGCGTCTTCTTCCATGTGGGCGCGCTCAATGGGCACGCGGAAAATTTCGCCGTCTTCTAGTTCCACATCCAGGTAACCGTCATAGGCGATGGGCTCATCAAACTGGGAAGTCTGGAAGTCTTTAGCCAGGTCCGGGTAGAAGTAGTTCTTGCGGGCAAAGCGGCAAGACTCAGCAATTGAGCAGTTCAGGGCCAAACCGATACGGATGGCATACTCCACACCCTTGGCGTTAACCACCGGCAGGGCGCCGGGTAGACCCACCGAGGTGGGGGTGGTTAGCGAGTTAGGGGTGGCCCCAAACTGGTTGGGGGCGGCGTCGAACATCTTGGTGGCAGTACCCAGCTCGACGTGCACTTCGAGGCCCAAAACCGGATCGAAACGCTCAACGGCCTCGTCGAAATCCATTAGCTTATCGCTCATCGCACTTCCTTATAGCTGGGGGGCACGCTCTAGCAGCGCGCCACCAACACGTTCGTTTACCAGCGCCTCTAGCACCGCACCCACGCGGTAGAGACGGTCATCCTTACGTTGCGGGGCCAGGATCTGGAAGCCCACCGGCAAGCCTTCGCTAAGACCGCTAGGCAGGCTCATGCCGGGGATACCCGCCAGGTTAGCCGGAATGGTGGTTACATCCAGCTTGTACATGGTCAGCGGGTCGTCCTTCTCACCGAAACGGTAGGCGGTGATCGGACTGGTGGGGCTGACCAAAATGTCGACGTCGGCAAAGGCGGCGTCAAAGTCGCGCTGTACCAGGGTGCGCACCTTCAGGGCACTGCCGTAGTAGGCGTCGTAGTAACCGGCACTGAGCACGTGGGTGCCTAAAATGATGCGGCGCTTAGCCTCGTCACCAAAACCGGCTCCACGGGTAGCAGCCATAACGCGCTCAGCGGTGACCGGGCCTTCCTTGGGTTCAACACGCAGGCCGTAACGCATACCGTCGTAGCGGGCCAGGTTGGAGGAAACCTCGGCGGGCATGATCAGGTAGTAGGCGTCTAGGGCGTATTCCAGGTGGGGCAGGTCCACGGTCTTAATGGTGGCGCCAGCGTTCTCCAGCAGGGTTAGGGCCTGGTGGAAGGAGTCCACTACCCCTTCCTGGTAGCCTTCGCCGCCGTCGAGCTGAGAAATTACACCCACGCGCAGACCCTTTAAGTCCATGCCGGCCTGGGCGGCGCGCACCACGTCGGCCATGCCTCGGGGGGCGTCAGACAGTGAAGTGGAGTCCAGCGGGTCATAGGAGGCCATCACGTCGTGCAGCAGCGCAGTGTCAAGCACGTTGCGGGCCATGGGGCCGGGGGTGTCCAGCGAGGAAGCCATAGCGATTACACCGAAACGCGAAACCGTACCGTAGGTGGGCTTAACCCCTACGGTGCCGGTGACGGCGGCGGGCTGACGGATCGAGCCACCGGTGTCGGTACCTACCGCTAGCGGGGCCTCATAGGCGGCCAAGGCGGCAGCCGAGCCACCTGAAGAACCACCAGGGATACGCTCTAAATCCCAGGGATTGGCGGTGCGGTGGAAAGCCGAGTGCTCAGTGGAACCACCCATGGCGAATTCATCCAGGTTGGTCTTACCCAAAATCGGCATCTGGTTGGCGCGAATGTTAGCCACCAAAGTAGCGTCGTAGGGCGGCACCCAGCCTTCCAGGATCTTGGAGGCGGCAGTGGTCACCTGGCCGCGAGTGCAGCACAGGTCTTTAACGGCTACGGGCACACCGGCTAGCTCAGGTAGCGCGGCGCCTTCCTTGCGGGCAGCGTCGACGGCGTCAGCGGCGGCCAGAGCGCCGTCGTGGTCTACGTTTAGGTAGGCACCCACGGCAGGCTCTAGGGCATCAATGCGCTCTAGGTGGGCCTGGGTTAGTTCGCGGGAGCTAAATTCTCCGGCGGCTAGTTTGGCGGCCTGCTCGGCTGCGCTTAGACGGGTAAGTTCGCTGTTCACGCTCACTCCTCATCACCCAAAATCTGGGGTACTAGGAACATGGAGTCTTCGCTGGCGGGAGCGCCGGCTAGAAGCTCTTCTACATCCAAGGTGGGGCCCGGTACATCTTCACGCATCACGTTAGTTAGCGGCACCGGGTGGCTGGTGGCGGGGATTTCTGCGGAAACCACAGAGTTAACGCGAGCAAATGAGGAGGCTACGGCGTCGAGCTCTTTAGCTAGGCGCTCAACCTCGGCGTCTGTTAGTGCAACGCGAGCCAATGCGGCTACACGCGCAACTTCGGCGGTAGAAATTGTCGACATGGTCTCAAGTTTAAACCCCGCCAGGGCGCCATTGGTTACTTGGCCTTAACAAAAGTGGCTGCGCCGTTAGCGAGTTGTGTCCTTAAAACTATCCCAGCCTGCCTGCTTGGCGCATAACATGTAAGCAGCACGACTGCCACAGACAGGCGACAAGTGCACCGGACCTAAACTAAAATAAAGTTGATCCGTAAACTATTGGTTAGTTTACTCCCCTTGCACCTTCCCCAATATCTAGGTGTAAATCTCACGGAAGTTGACGGTAGTGATAAAACTCTTCAACCGTTCACAGAAGGTAAGCGCGAACGTTGAAAAACGGCGCCGCTGGCCCTGGCTGGTGGGCGCCGCAGCCCTCCTAGCTGTGGGCGGTGGCGCTGGCGCTTGGGCCGTGCATTATTCGGACCATGCCCTCCCCGGCACGAGCGTGGCCGGCCAGGATGTATCAGGCATGACTCAGAGCGAAATCGCCAAGTTGGTGTCCTCTAAGGCAAGCTCTGCCACGGTGTCTATCTCCGGCGCGGTTAATCGCCAGGCTAGCCTCAGCGAGCTGGGGGTTAAGGTCGACGCCGCCGCTACTGCTAAGGCTGCTCTGTCACCTAACGCTTCAATCATGAACCGTTTCACGGCGCCGTTTACCTCTAACAATTCAGTAAGCGTGGTTTCCACCAGCTCTTCAATCAAGATTGACGAGTACATCGCCAAGATTTTGCCGCCCGGCTCTAACGCCCCGGTCAATGCTTCGGTGACCTTTAACGAGGAAGAAACCACCTTTGAGGTTGTCTCCGGTAAGGATGGCCAGAGCCTGTCTCCTAAGGAGATTGAGCAGGCCGCCACTAGCGCCGCCGCGCAGCTTAGCTCTACCTCGGTGAAGGTGGCTTATGTGAACACGGCCCCCACCATTACCTACACCAAAGGCTAAGGCTGCCGCCGATAAGGCCAACACCATCGTTAAAAACGATGTGACCATTACTGACCCTGATGGCGACACCTACACCGCTGACACTGAAACTAAGGCTGCCTGGATCAAGGTTGGCCCCAGCACGGATGGCAAGAATCTGGCCGTAACCGTCGATAAGGAAGCAGTAACCAAGTGGGTTAACAAGCAGGCTTCGGCCGCGCAGGTGACCCTGGTTGAGGGTGAACGTAACGTTTACTCTGACGGTAAGGTGGCCACGGTGGTGGTTGAGGCTAAGGACGGTAAAGACGTCCAGAACGCTTCTACTGTCTCTGAGCAGCTACTGACTTCGCTTAACAGCGGCAAGGTTTATGCCGGTAAGTTCGAGTACAAAACCACTAAGGCAGAGTGGAAAGAGCGCACTATCGCCAACGGCGCAGAAAAGCTGGTTTACCCGGCAGCTGAGGGCGAGAAGTGGATTGACGTTAACCTGTCTAACGCCACAGTGACCGCCTATGAGGGTGCCACGGTGGTGCATGGCCCGGTGGGTATGGTTCCGGGCGCTCCGGGAACTGAAACCGTAACCGGCACCTACCACGTCTACCTCAAGTACGCTGCCCAGGACATGGGTTGTACTGCCGGTTGGGATTACTGCTCCAAGGATGTTCCTTGGGTCACCTACTTCACCGGTTCTTACGCCCTACATGGTGCGCCTTGGCGTAACTCCTTCGGCTGGTCTGGTGAGGGCGGCTCACACGGCTGCGTTAACATGCCAGTTTCTGAAGCCAAGTGGGTTTATGACTGGGCCCCTGTGGGCACCACGGTAGTTTCGCACTACTAAACCGCTAGGCACGCTTAAACCGCTAAGCGCGCTAATGGGGTCGGGTTTTAAGCCCGGCCCCATTTTTGTTATGTCTCCCTTTGGTTGCTTCAGGCAGGGACGACGACGCCCACCCCTTTGCATGGTCAGGTTCCGGCTCTTTGGGCGCGTCAGCCCCCTTGGAGGCCCGCCGGCCCTTTGAGTGACGGGCCCCGCCCCTAGCGTTTAGGCGGGAGCCTGTCCCGCAAGTAGGGCCACAAACTGTTCCTCATCCAAAACCGGCACCCCTAGCGAGATGGCTTTGCGTTCTTTAGAGCCAGCCTTCTCCCCCGCCACTAGGTAATCGGTTTTCTTCGAAACACTACTGGCAGCCTTGCCACCCCTAGCCACAATCGCCGCCTGGGCTTGGGAACGGGTAAAGCCAGAGAGCGTGCCGGTAATCACCAAGGTAAGCCCAGCCAGAGTCTGCTCCAACTCTTGCGTCTCAGCAGCGGCGCCATCGCCTGCGCCGCCAGCGACGTCGTCGCCAGTGACCCCCGCAGCGCCGCCAGCAGGTGCCTCACCCTCGGCGTCGTCCATACGCACCCCGGCGTCTTGCCAGGCCTGCAAAATTTCGCGGTGCCAGTCCACTTCAAGCCAGCTCAGCCAAGCCTGGGCAATGGTCTCGCCCACGCCCTCAACCGCAGCCAGCTCCTCTAGGGAAGCTTGACGTAAAGCCTGCATAGAGCCAAAGTGGGCAGCCCAAGCCTGCGCCGCCGTCGGCCCTATGTGCCGGATCGAAAGCGCCACCAAAACCCGCCACAGTGGACGCTGCTTGGCCTGCTCAATGGCGGCCAGCATGGAGATAGCGTTTTTACGCGGCACTGAAGGTTTCTTGGCTGTGGGCTTGGTGTAAAACACCGGCACCTGCTCGCTTACGCCAGTGCGCGCATTAGTGCGGGTGGTGGTTACCTGTTCAAGATCTTCAATTTTTAAGTCAAATAGCTGGGCTTCGTTGCTAAGCACCGGCGGGTGCTCACTAGTGGATTGAGTCAGCGCCAGGGCCGACTCCTCCCCCAATCCCTCAATGTCAAAGGCACTGCGGCCGGCCAAATACACCAGACGCTGGGTCAGCTGAGCTGGGCACGAGCGCTGGTTGGGGCAACGCAGATCCACGTCGCCCTCCTTCATGGGCGCCAAGGCGGTGCCGCAAGAAGGGCAGTTGGCGGGCATAACAAAGGGGTAGGCGTCCTCGGGGCGCAGCGACAATACCGGCCCTAAAACCTCAGGGATCACGTCCCCGGCTTTACGCAGCACCACCGTGTCGCCGATCCACACGCCTTTACGGGCTACCTCACTGGCATTGTGCAAAGTAGCGCGGGCCACCGTAGAACCAGCTACCGCCACCGGCTCCATCACCGCGAAGGGGGTGACGCGCCCAGTGCGCCCCACCTGTACGTCAATGTCTAGCAGCTTGGTGTGCACTTCCTGGGGCGGGTATTTGTAGGCAACTGCCCAGCGCGGCACGCGGGCGGTAAAGCCCAGCTCACGTTGACGCTGGACATCGTCTAGTTTGAACACGATACCGTCGATGTCGTGTACCAGCTGGTCGCGGCGCTTAGCGTAAGTGGCGATATATTCTTCGCGCTGTTTGCGCCCCACTAGCACCTGCGTGTAGCTAGACACTGGCAAGCCCCAGGAGCGCATTAGCTCATACCATTCACGCTGAGTTTGCGGCAGTTCTTGGGCTTCATCTTGCACCTCAACCGCCCCAAAAGCCGTGTACCACCATAGCTAGTGGCCGCGAGGCGGTCACTGCCGGGTTTTTTTGGCGCAGCGAGCCGGCAGCGGCGTTGCGCGGGTTAGCGAAAATCTGCAGCAGCGGCTCAGTTTTACGTCCCTGCTCACGCGCTTGTAGGTTGCGCTGCTCGCGGCGCTGATTTTCTTCCTGGCGCTCACGGTTAAACCGGGCAAAAGCTTCGCTTGGGAAATACACCTCACCGCGCACCTCAATGCGCTTGGGGTGATTGACACCGGCTAGCACTAGCGGAATTGAGGCGATAGTGCGGGCATTGGCCGTGATGTCTTCACCCACACGCCCATCTCCGCGCGTGGCAGCCTGGGTTAAGACACCGTCTAGGTAGGTTAGTGAGATGGCCAGGCCGTCAACCTTAACCTCGGCGGTCATGGGTAGCTCATCGGTTGGGTCTATGCGCGCACACCACTGAGCTAGCTCCTCCAAGCTAAAAACGTCTTGCAGCGAGTACATGCGTTCAGCGTGAGTGATGGGGGCAAACTGGTTGGCACCTTGGCCACCTACATGCTGGGTTGGCGAGGAGGGCAGGGCCAGTGCCGGGTAGGTGTCTTCAAGTTCTTCTAGCTCGCGGTAAAGGCGGTCATATTCCTGATCGCTGAGCGAACTTTGGGTGTCTACGGCGTCGTAGTAATCGTGGCGGGCGCGATCGATGGTGCGTACCAGCTGCCCCCAACGCTCGCGTGCGGATGCGGGAATTTGGCTTACTGCCTGCGGGCTAGTCATGGCTCAATCATCGCAGAAATCCGCCCTTCTCGCGATTTTTCCCCAGCACTAGATCATATTTGATTATGTTATGTTATGCTTGAAATATGGCAACGCCGCTTAATGATGTTTATTCGCTGCGTGCAGCCACCGACGCTGAGCTGCACATAGCAGTTGTGCACGGCCCTCATGCCGGCATGGTTCTGCCCGCGAGCGCCGCTGCTTTAGGCCGGGCTGATTTACCTGATGACCAGTTTGTTTCCTGGCAGCATTTGCGCCTGCGTCAGCTGCGTGGGGCTTTGCGGGTGCGTGATGTGGGCTCTGTTAATGGGCTTTGGTTGCGCTGTGGGGGTTGTTTTTGGCGACGACGCCGCCGCCTGGTGTGGTATCCGCGCGCCCGGATTCGTATTGGCACTACCGTGTTGCAGCTGCGGCGCTTGCCGCGCCAGTTGCAGGTGCCCCAGCCTCATGCTGGCGGGTTTTTGTTGCAAAGCTTGTATGTGCTTTTGCCGCTGGTGGCCATGGCCGGGTTTTTGCTAACCGATCAGGGCTGGTCAATGATGCTAATTAGCGCCCCCATGTTGGGGCTAATGATGCTGCGTAGCTATCCCTCTGGTCGAGGCGCTAGCCCCTGGGCGTCTACCTGATCCAGCTACTTTGGCGCTGGCCTGCGCCATGGTTGGCGAGCATAAACCCAATACGAAAAACTGTTTGCGGGCTTGGCCGGGTATCCGCCGCTTTCACGCCACCCGGATTCGCCCCGATGAGCGCATCACCATTACCGGCCCTAATGCCCAGACAACCGGGCGCTGGCTGTGTGCGCAGCTGCTAGCCACAGCCCAGGCCCGGGTGCAACCGGTTAGCGGCGGAGCCCACCTGCTTTGGGATGAGGGCCAAAACCAGGCTTGGTTGATGTGGGCCACCACCAAGCCAGCTACCCGCTGTATTCGCGCGCCCTAGGCGCGTAGCTGAGATTTCTGATTCATGGTGGCGCCAGATTTTTACTCCCGCCACTTTGCAGGCCACGCAAGAGCGCCAAGGCCCAGCTTGTATTGCCTTGGCTTCACTTTTGGATTTAGAAGCTGGCCCTACTTTTGCCAGCCAGCTTCAAGAACCTAAAGCAGCCACCAAGTTTACCCAGGCTGGGGCAGCCTTTTCTAAGGCCAAGCCTGCCAAGTTTACCCAGGCTGATCCCAGCGCTTCCGCCAAAAGCCCCACCCAGCTGCGCGCCTGTTTAGGGGTGGGTGACTGTGGCCAAGCTTGGGTGGATTTGGTGGCTGATGGGCCCCACGCCCTGGTGGTGGGCACTACCGGGGCTGGTAAATCAGAGCTATTAACCAGTTGGCTATTGCAGTTAGCTTGGAGTCAGCCACCTGAAGCTTTGCAACTGATTTTGGTTGATTACAAGGGCGGCACCTGCCTGGGGCCGCTAAAGCGCCTGCCGCACTGCGTCGATCTACTAACTGATTTAGAGCCTGCCGCCACCGCCAGGGCTATTGAGGCCATCAGTGCCCAACTGCGCCGTCGTGAACAAATTTTGCGCAAAAGCAACTGTAAAGACATAACCGAATATGAGCAGCTACGCCATCACCAGCCCAGCTTGGCGCCGCTAGCCCGGATGCTGGTGGTGGTGGATGAGTTCGCCACCCTGGCGGCCACCCAAGAAGAGCTACTTGAGCACCTGCTGCGCCTGGCCGCGCAGGGACGCAGTTTAGGGATGCACCTGATTTTGGCTACCCAACACCCACATGGGGCGCTGAGCACCTCAATTACCGCCAATGCGGCGCTGCGCGTGTGCCTGCGGATGCTTGACGCCAGCGAAGGCGCCCCGCTGCTGGGCCACGGTGACCTGCCAGATTTGCCGCGTGCGCCGGGGTTTTTATGTCTAAGCACCCAGCGCGGACATTTTCGCTGCCCCTACGCCGGCACTGCCCAGGAAAGCGCTGTGTGGATTGATGCTTGCGTTAAAGCCGCCCAGGCCCTGCCACCTTGTCAGTCACCCTGGCTAGCGCCGCCCCCAGCTAACCTCACTTTTACCCAAGCCCAACAGTTACTATCTGCCCACGCCACCCCAGCGCCCGCTAAAGGACTAGCTACCAGCCTGGTTAGTACCCGCCAAAATTTGGCCTTGGCCCTATGTGACCTGCCTGAGCAGCTAGCCTATGGGGCTTTTAACTGGGACAGCGCCACGCCGCTAGGGATTTGGTACCAGCGCTTCGGGGCGCACCGCTGCGCTGCGGCAACTGGCTAGCAGCGCCGCCCAGGCTGGTCTGGTTACCCATACGATAGGCGCTGATTTAAACCAGCTGACTTTGCCAAATGCAGCCCTGGCCGGCTCGCAACTAGACACCTTTCATCCTTGCGAAGTTTTGCGCCTAACCCAGTTAGCTTTGGAGGGAAAACTACGTGGCCAACTGCTACTAATTGATGATCTGGACTGTGTGGGCGAGGCGATAGACACTGTCTTGGGACTGGGTGAAGGCCGCGACGTGCTAGAAAAACTGGTTAACGCTTCACGTCGAGGCCTGTTTGCCCTGGCTTTAGCTGGGGATTTAGCTAATGCCCCGATGCGTTGGTGCGCCAATATTTCCCAGCGCCTGTACCTGGGAGTTTGCTCTGACACCCTGGCTGATCAAGCCGGCCTTAAACGCTGCCAGCAGGCCCCTAATCAGGTAGGTGCCGGGGTGCTCACTTTAGCCTCGCACTGGTGCGCCGCCCAGATTTTGCTGGCGCCGGTTTTGCCCACTAGTGCCGCAAATTTGCCTGCTAGCGTCGTAGATTCGCCCGCTAGCGCCTCAGATTTACCCGTTAACCCCTCAGACACGACGACGGCGCTCGCGGCTGCCCCAGTTGTGGCCCTGCCGGAGATTGTCCTCACCTGCCCGCCCTGGGCGCTGGGGTTAGGCGGTGACCAAGCCCAGCCTTGGTGCCCGCAGCTAAGCCAAGGGCTGGCCATCATTGGGCCTGCTGGTAGTGGCCGCAGCACCGCCCTGGCACGCGTCTACGACATTTTGCAGGCCACCGACCCAACCCTGGCTCAGCATGCAATTTTTATCGACAACCTAGACCAAGCCTGCCCAAGCGCCATTAACACCGTAGAAACTGCCCTAGATGCTGGCACCCCGGTTTTTGCCACCGCCTTAACCAGCCGCGCCGCCAACACTTATAGCGGCGTCCTAGCCCAGCTGCGCAGCCTAAGTCCGCTGCTACTACTTGCCCCTGGCCTGGGCGAAGGGACGCAGCTAGCTAATGTGCGACTAACGCGCTGGCTTGATCCTCATCGCCAGCACCTACCAGGCAGGGGGCTTGTCATAGCTAGCTCACAAATCACACCTATACAGATCTGCCAAAATACCAGCCCAACATTTGCAGCTAACCCACAAGTGTAGGCTTTTCCACAAGTAAACCTCTTGAAATTTGCAAAAACTGCTCAAAAGTGCCCAAATGTGATTACTTCCACCGCGTTTCTGCGCAGTTCTCAGGTAAAAAGTCTTGTCCTAGCGCTTATACCGTGTGAGAGTTGGACAGGCAAATCGAACGGGCGATCGGCGCTACGGCGGCGACGACCGTTCATCTATTTTTTTACCTGGCCTTAACGGCGGTATTAAGAAGGAGAATGTCCATGGACTGGCGTGAGCGTGCAGCGTGCCTGAACGCAGACCCGGAGCTGTTCTTCCCTGTGGGTAACACCGGTCCGGCAATCGCCCAAATCGCGGAAGCCAAGACTGTATGCCGCAGCTGTTCAGTTGTGGATGTGTGTTTGAAATGGGCTCTGGACAACGGTCAAGACGCTGGCGTCTGGGGTGGAATGAGTGAAGACGAACGGCGCTCCCTAAAACGTAGGGCTGCCCGTGCTCGTCGTTCTGCCTGACCGAAAATTTATGGCCGTACCAACTTGGTGCGGCCATAAATTTTTAGCGCAGCTATAAATTTTTTAAGGCGCCTAGTCTTCCAGGCAGGCGTGGATAGTTACCACTGTGCCGCCTTGCGGGTTAGGTGACCAGTCAATGACGCCGTGCAGCTCAGTGCGCACCAAGGTGGAGACAATCTGGGTACCCAAACCACTCATTACCTTGCCCTCAGCCAAGCCTTCGCCGTCGTCGCTAACCAGCACCTTTAAAGTGGCCCCATCACGCTGGGCGGTAACCGTAACCGTCCCGTCACGTTTAGCCAAGCCATGCTCAACAGCGTTAGCGACCAGCTCTGCCAGCACCGTAACCAGGGCCTGGGCGGCGTCGCCACCGACCATGCCAAACCTGCCCTCCAGCTGGACACTTACCTTATGGTCACTTTCAGCCACCAGTGCGGCCTGACGCAAAACCTGACCGAAAAACCTCATCAAAATCAACGATTTCATCAATGTTTTGACTCAGCGCATCATGCACGGTGGCGATGGTAGCCACGCGCCGCTCCGCCTCACGCAGGGCTGCCTGCGCCTCAGGCTGCTCAGCGCGCCGCGCCTGCATACGCAGCAGCGCTGAGACGGTTTGTAGATTGTTTTTAACGCGGTGGTGAATTTCGCGGATGGTGGCGTCCTTGCTCAGCAGCACCTGTTCTCTACGACGCAGCTCGGTGATGTCACGCACCAGCAGCAGTCCCCCAGCCCGCTGGCCAGCGTCTAGCAGCGGCACAGAGCGCACCGCCAAGAACACTCCCCCTAGCTCCAGCTCAGTTAGCCAAGCCTGGCGTCCCATAAGCACCAGCGACATAGTCTCATCCACGTGGCTATGGGGAGGAATCAGGTTAGTTACCTGCTCAAGTAGCTGTACTTTATCCAGGCTTCCCTTAATACCTAATCGGTGAAAACAGGTGGTTGCGTTAGGTGAGGCGTAGGTAACATTCCCCTCAACACTGAGGCAGATCATACCGTCAGTTACACGCGGCATCCCGTGGCGTACGCTGGTGCCCGCACCTGACACGGGAAATCTCCCTGAGAAATCATCTGGCACAGGCGGTTAGCCGCTTGCAGCTGGCCATCGTCAATCAGGCGCCCGCCGCTAAGCAGCCCCACGGTGGATTCACGAGTTAGCACTGCAATAGCTCGCCCACCGCGCACCACCGGAATGAATTCTTCTTTAACAGCTACCGTGCCGTTCCAAATATTGTTTTTAGCGACCCTTACCTGGCAGGAGGCCAGCGCTTCCAGGGCCAGTGCTTCACGCGCTGCCGGCATACGCAGGCCGATTACGTCGTCATGGTGCACAGTGGTGTTGTTGGAGGGACGGCACTGATCCATAGCCATCAGACGCCCATTCTTGTTACACACCCACAGCACCAGGTCAGCCATCGACATGTCAGCCACCAGCTGCCAGTCCCCCACAAGTTGATGCAGCCAGTCCAGGTCAGCTGGGGCAAACTCAACTTTGTCTCGTAGCGCTGCGGGGAGAGTCGTCATGACTCCAGCCTAGCGCGCATGGCAGGCTTATCTCATGCGTACATCAGTGAAAATAAATTATCAGGCTCCTTGCGAACAGATTTTGTCGATGTTTAACGACCCGGCTTACCAGTTAATCCGTTTTGGTAGGGCCCCGCTAGAAAATTTGCACGCTAACGCCTTGCCTGCCAGCGCCGACGACGCCGGTAAAACCTGGCAGGGCACGCTCACCAAGGCCGCCGTAAGCCCCACTGTTATTCCGGCCAACGCCAGCCGTTTTATAAAAGGTGAGGTAAACCTGGCTCTGGCTCAGCGTTGGTGCACCCAACCCCGCTCTGACTCAAGCTACCAGGGCCAAATTGCCACCCAGATCAGCGGGGTGCCGCTCAAACTAAGTGGCCAGGGTACTCTAACCCCCACCGCCTCAGGTTGCGAGCTAAACGTGGATATTGACGCGACTTTGGCGATCCCGCTTTTTGGTGAACGCATCTTACGCAGCGCCCTGAAGTTCTCCGACGACGCCGTCGCCTATGAGCTTGCCTGTGCCGCTAAATACCTGGCGGGCCACAGCGCCAACTAGGCGCACCCAAACTGCCTGCCCGGCCGCAGCCCTAGCGAGGCCAGATGCCGAGCACAGGTCCATTGCGCCGCAAGCAATAGCCCTGCCAGCTGGCGGCGCAACATGTAAAGATATTGCACATGAGTGAACTACATCCTGAACTTGTCCCTGCCAACCTACCCGCCGCCGGGGTTTGGGCTAAGCGCCTAGGCACCCGCCACTACCTGGCCGGAAACGAAAACGGCGTAAGCGTCGAGGTTGGCGGCGAAGGCAACTTCACCCCCGGTGAACTAATGAAGATCGCCCTGCTCACCTGCCAGACTCTCTCAGCCGACCACCGTATCGCCCGCGAACTGGGGCAAGACGGTCAGCTGACCGCCGTGACCACCGCCGTCAAACGAGGCGGAAGAGCGCTACGAGTCCTTCGACGTCGACATTGACGCAACCCTAGCCGGCCTAGACGAAAACCAACTAGCCAAGCTGCGTGAACGCGTGGAGGTAGCCATTAACCGTTACTGCACGGTAGGCCACACGGTAGAGCACGGCGCCCACGTAACCACCCGCCTCAACGGCACCCCTATCGCCTAAATTAACCACTAACTGAAGGGAGCGGGGGCTTGTCCCTAGAACCTAACAAGTTTGAAACTGCACTAGATAAGGCCCTATCCATTCCGGCAGACCGGGTGGTTGTGCGCGCCGAGCGTATGCGGGCCCAACACCCCCACGCCACCACTGAGGAACTGGTGGAATTAGCTGGGCGCGCCCTAGTGCGTGACGTTTCGCTATCTAGCGGGGCGGTAGGTACCGCCGCCGCTCTGCCTTCAGTTGGCACCATTACGGCAGCGGGCCTAACCACGGCCCAAACCGCCGCATTTTTCGTGCAAGCCGCCTACTATGTGCTCACCGTAGCCCAGCTGCAGGGCATTTCCGTGGTAGACCGCGAGCGCCGTCGTACCCTGCTGCTCAGCGCTCTGTTGGGCAAGGAGGGCCAGGAAATTATTGAGGGTCAGCTGGGGATGCAGTCTCTGGTGTGGGTGGGGCAGCTGGTTAACACCCTGCCTATTTCCACGGTGCGTACGGTTAACGCCAAACTGGCTACTCGCGCTGCTAAGTATGCCGGGCGCAAGGTTTTGGGCGTGGCTGCTGGGCGCCTGGCTCCCCTGGGGATTGGCGCGGCTGTGGGCTGGTGGGGTGGACGTTCCCTGGCCCGGCAGGTGATTGAGTCCACCCAGGTGGCGATGCAGGATCATGCTGCGGATCTAGTTTCCTCCCTCAAAGTTGTAGACCTGGACTTAGACGAAAGTAAGGTTATCGACCTATGAGCTACCCCTTTTTGGAAGCTATGGGACTGACCGCGCCTGAAGGCGTGGATGTGGCCTATGAGGAGCTTTTAGCTGAGGTGCTCACCAGTGGTGCCCGTAAATCTGACCGCACCGGTACGGGCACGCTCAGTGTTTTTGGCCGCCAGTTGCGCTATGACTTAAGCAAGGGTTTTCCGCGTATTACCACCAAGTTTGTGGCTATGAAGGCGGTTAAGGGGTGAGCTGCTGTGGTTTTTGCGTGGCGATACTAATGTGCGTTGGTTGCAAGAGCGCGGCATCACTATTTGGGATGAGTGGGCCGACGCCGCCGGTGAGCTGGGGCCGGTTTATGGGCACCAGTGGCGTAGCTGGCAGGGTGCTGACGGGGCCACCTATGACCAGATTGCGCAGCTAGTTGCGGATTTGCGGGCTAACCCTGATTCGCGCCGGATGATTGTTTCGGCCTGGAATGTGGGGGCTTTGCAGGATATGGCGCTGGCGCCTTGTCACGCTTTCTTCCAGTGCTATGTGGCCGACGGCAAGCTGTCTTTGCAGATTTATCAGCGCAGCGCCGACCTATTCTTAGGGGTGCCGTTCAATATTGCTTCTTATGCGCTGCTGGTGCATATGTTGGCGCAGCAAACTGGTTTGCAGCCCGGTGAGCTGGTGTGGACTGGCGGGGACTGCCACATTTATTTGAACCACTTGGAGCAGGTGCGCACGCAGCTTAGCCGGGTGCCGCAGGCTTATAGCTTCCCCACTTTGCGTCTTAACCGGGCTGATTCGATTGATAGCTATCAGATGGATGACATTGATGCTTCTGATGGCTACCGTCACCACCCCACAATTAAGGCTCCGGTAGCGGTGTGAGCGGTGTAGTTGCTGCCTCTGGCCTATCTGGAGCTGATTCTGCGGTGGTTGGCCCTGTAACTGGCTCTGGGACGACGGCGCAGGTAGCCACGACGGCGCCGGCTTTGTCTCCGGCTTTGGGGCGCGTGGGGCTGATTTGGGCCCAGTCTGACGACGGCGTGCTTGGGGTTGACGGTGACATGGCCTGGCGGGTACCGGCTGATTTCAAGCATTTTCGGGCCGCCACCATGGGTTGCGGCGTGGTTATGGGTTCGCGCACCTGGCATTCGCTAGGTGGGGCCCTGCCTGGACGTAACTGTGTGGTGCTTACCCGCCGGGGCGTGGATGGGCCCACCTGCGCATCCACCCTAGATGAAGCTTTGCAGTTGGCTGGCGCGGGCCTGGGCCCAGATTCGCGTGAAGGTATTTACCGTACTTTCCCAAGGGTTTGGGTGGTAGGTGGAGCCCAGGTGTATCAGCTGGCTTTAGACAACGATCTGGCTGATGTGCTGGTGATTAGCGAGCTGGAGCTAGATGCCCGCGCCAAGCTGGGGCCGTTGCATGGGCGCCAGTTAACCCTGGCTCCCCAAGTGGATTATTCACGTTTCCGTCTAGAAGCCAGTGCCAGCGATAGCCATTGGCGTCCGCCTAGCGGCGATGCCCGCTGGCGTGTAAAAACCTGGGTGCGTGCCTAAAGCGCCCCCAAAAAGTCGTACCTAAAGCACCCCAAAAAGTCGTGGCCAGCCGGTTTAAACCGGCTGGCCACTAGCGTTTTATTTGGCGCTTTTACACGGCGCTTTCTTGCTGGCGCCTTCTCTGACGCTTTTACTCAGCGCTTTCTTGCTGCTTGCGCCAGCGGATTCCGGCGTCGATGAAACCGTCAATGTCGCCGTCGAACACAGATTCAGGATTACCCACCTCGTAGCTGGTACGCAGGTCCTTAACCATCTGGTAGGGGTTGAGCACGTAGGAGCGCATCTGGTCACCCCAGGATGCCTTAACGTCGCCAGCCAGTTCCTTCTTCTTGGCGTCTTCTTCCTGCTGCTTTAGCAGCAGCAGGCGCGACTGCAGCACGCGCATGGCGGCGGCGCGGTTTTTGGATCTGGGATTTTTTTCATCCTGCATGGACACCACCAGGCCGGTGGGCAAGTGGGTGATGCGCACAGCCGAGTCGGTGGTGTTAACGCTCTGACCACCCGGGCCTGAGGAGCGGAAGACATCAATGCGGATGTCGGTTTCGGGAATTTCGATGTGGTCGGTGGATTCAATCAGAGGAATAACCTCAACCGCCGCAAATGAAGTCTGGCGCCTGCCCTGGTTATCGAAGGGGCTGATACGCACCAGGCGGTGAGTGCCGCCCTCAACCGAAAGCGTGCCGTAAGCGTAGGGGGCGTGTACCTCGAAGGTAACCGACTTTAGACCAGCTTCTTCAGCGTAGGAGGTGTCCAGCACTTTAACCGGGTATTCGTGGCGTTCAGCCCAACGCAAGTACATGCGTAGCAGCATCTGGGCGAAGTCTGCCGCATCCACACCGCCGGCGCCTGAACGGATAGTTACTACGGCGTCGCGCTGATCGTATTCGCCCGAAAGCAGGGTGCGGATTTCCAGATCTGCCAGGTCTTTGGAGATAGCTTCCAGGTCAGCGCCGGCCTCGTCGAGGATAGCCTCGCGCTCGTCGCCTTCTTCTTCCTCAGCTAGCTCCACCATGGCTTGTAGGTCTTCAATGCGCTCGCCCAGCTTCTCCACGCGCGCCAGTTCAGCCTGGGCGTGGGACAGGGCGCTGGTGACCACCTGGGCCGCCTCGGGGTCATCCCAAAGGTCTGGGGCGGCAGCTTTTTCGCTTAATTCGTCGATGCGTACCCGCAGTGCTTGCGGGTCGGTTACTGCTGCGATGGAAGAGTAGGTGTGTTCTAGTCGCTCAATTTCAGCTGAAAAGTCAATGGCCACTGCTCAAGTCTAACGGGTCGACAGGCAAATTGTCGGCCTAGATAGGCCGCAAGTGGCACACTTTGCTTATGCGCGTGTTGCACACTTCCGACTGGCACCTGGGCCGTTTCTTCCACGGCCATGATCTGCATGAGATCCACAGCGCTTTTTTGGATCACCTCATTGAGGTAGTTAAAGACCAAAAAATTGATTTGGTGGTGCTATCTGGGGATGTTTTTGACCGCGCGGTTGCCCCAACCCAGTCGGTGGCCCTGGCTGATGAGGCGTTTAGGCGGCTAACTGAGCTGACCCGCGTGGTGTTAACTGCCGGCAACCACGACAGTGATATTCGTTTAGGCTTCAACGCTGAGCAGCTAAATGAGCGCCTAACTATTGCCGCCCGGATTGAAAATTGTGGGCGCGGCTATGACTTTCCTGACGCCAGTGGCCGGGTTGGTTTGCGGGTTTATCCCCTGCCTTATCTTGATCCCGACGCCGCCCGGGTCACTTTGCCCTCTCACTTGCGGCTTTTGGGTGAGCAGGTGTGGGCTGATGGCGAGGAGCATCCGCAAACTTGGCAGATGCTGGCGCGCTCCCATGAGGCGGCGGTGGGCGCCGCGCTGCGCCTGGTGCAGGCGGATTTGGCGGCGCATAAGCCGAAAACACCGGTGTTGGTGATGGCCCATGCTTTTGTGGTGGGCGGCCAAGCTAGCCAGTCTGAACGCGATATTCGCGTGGGTGGGGTTGATAGCGTGCCCAGCGAGCTTTTTACCCAGGTACCGGGCCTGGCCTATGCGGCTTTGGGGCATTTGCATCGCCCCCAGGAGATAGCTTTAGGTGACTTAGACTCTGCCCGCCCACCGGCGCGACTGGTCTATAGCGGTTCACCGGTGCCCCTGTCTTTTGGGGAGGCTGAGTTTGAAAAGTCTTCTGTTATCGCTGAGTTTGACGGCGCCGGACTAGTTAGCTTGGAGCGGGTGGCTGTGCCCAGCTTCCAACCTATTGCCACTATTAGCGGCACTTTTGAGCAGCTGATGGGACCCGATTTTGATAACTACAGTGAGCATTGGCTGCGGGTGCGCCTGGCTGGAGTGCGTCCACCGCAGGCTTTAGCTCAACTCAAGCAGCGTTTTAAGGGCTTGTGCGTGTTTGAGCAAACAGATTTGCCCCAGCAAATTGACTCCCCGCGCCTTAACCGCGACAACACGCTTTCCCCCTTGCAGTTAAGCCAAGGTTTTATGGATGAGATGGGCATTGAGTTAAATCCCTACCAGCTCCAGATTTTGCGTAGCAGCTATGAAAAAGTTGTTAAGGAGGCGCACTGATGCGCATTTTGCGGCTAACGATGGATGCGGTGGGGCCATTTCCAGGCCACGAAGTTATTGATTTTGAGGCTTTTAGCGACGCCGGCCGGTTCCTACTCTCTGGCCCTACCGGGGCGGGTAAATCAACTATTATTGATGCAATTGTGTTTGCTCTTTATGGCAAGGTTTCTGGCGGTAGGGATTCTTCCGATAGCCGGATCCGTTCACGCTATGCCAGTGAGCAGGCTAAAACTGAGGTGGAGCTGATTTTTTCTACCTCCTCAGGTAACTATAAGGTGCGTCGCCAACCAGCCTATGAGCGGGTTAAGAAAAACGGTAAAGGCGTCACTAAACAAAACGCTAAGGCATGGCTATTTAAGCTAGATGAGCAGCTGCGGGAAGTAAGTGAACCACTTACTAAAACCAGCGACGTCGGCACTGAAATAACCCGCATTGTGGGCCTAAGCCGTGAGCAATTCACCCAAACCGTGGTTTTACCGCAAGGTAAGTTCGCCCAGTTTTTGCGTTCAACTTCAAAAGACCGCCAAGATCTGCTGCAAGAGCTATTTGGCACCGCGATTTTTGAAGATTTGCAGCTTGATCTAGTTGAGCGTGCCCGTAAGGTCAAAAAGAATCAGGAAGCTTTAGACGCTACCTTGCGCGCCAATTTGGGGGTGTTGGCCTCGCTGTTAGATGAGGCGCCTCAGTTAGACCCGGCGCGCTGCCTGGTCTACGAGCCGGTGCCGGAAGTTGACTGCGAGTTTGACCCGCTAGAAACCGCTTGGGACAGCCGCTTTGAGCCGCTAGCGCCCTGGCTGGAGCGCAACCAGCGCTGCGCCAATTTGGAGGTGAGCGCGCTTAGAGAGCAGGAAGATAAATTACGCAGCGAATTTGCATACCAGCGTGATTTGGCAGCCCGCCAAGAACGCTATTTGACGCTCACTAAAGAGCATGAGCAGCTAGTGGCCCAGGGGCCTGCACAGAGGCAGCGCCTAGCCCAGATTCAGGCTTTGCAGGCTCTATCTGACTTAAAGCCTTGGCATGAGCAGCTAAAACAGGCCCAGCAAGCTGTAGCGCAGCGCCAGCTAAGCCAGGCTCTGGCGCTTGAGCAGCTGGAGTCAGATGAGCGCGCACAAGCTGTTTTACAGCCTTTAGATTACCGAGGTGCCCAGGCTTTAAGTGTGCAGCTAACCGCCCAGGTAGCAGCCCTAAGCCCACAGGTGGAGCTAGAGGCGGGGCTGGCCGGACGACGTCGTGATTTACAGACCAAAACCCAGGCCCACGAAAGCGCCAGTGCCAAACTAGCCCAGGGACGCGAACGCGAAAACCAGCTACCCACCCAGATTGCCTCCAAGCAGGAGCTTTTGGAGCAGCTAAACGAGCAGGCCGCCACCTTGCCCACCGCCCAGCTGGCCCAGGAGCAAGCCGCCCAGACCCTGAAACTAGCTAAAGCCCATGAGCAGCTAGTCGAAGACCAACAGCAGGCACTTAAACTTCAGCAGCTTGTGGCGCTGGAGTTAAAGCAGGCTAGCCAGAGACATAAGCACATGTTGGAGCAGTGGCTAAGCCAGTCGGCCCTGAAACTTGGCACAAAATTTGGTTGCTGGTGAGCCTTGCCCGGTCTGCGGCGCCACCGAGCACCCGGCCCCAGCCACCCAGGGCGGTGAGAACATCAGCCAGGAGCAGCTAGATCAGGCTCTTGAGGAAGTTAACGAGGTTCAAGGCGAGCTTTCGCAGGCCAGCGAACGGGTAACAAAACTGGCCGCCCAACTTGAAGCTCAGCCTTGCCAGCTAAGCCCAGCCCAGGCCCGTGAGCAGTTACAGGAAGCTAAAGCGGCTCTGACTGCTGCCCAGCAGGCTAGTGAGCAGGCAAGCAGCTGTAAGGCGCAGATTGCCAAGCTAAATGCGCAGCTTGAGGCGCTGCGGGCAGATAATCAGACGGCCCAGGCTCGCCTGGCTGGTGACGCTAAAGAGATCCAGTTGTTGGGTGAAAAAATTGACGCCGATGCGGCTTCGCTAAGCTGTGAGGGCTTTGAGAGCGTGGCTGCGCAGGTGGAGTATTTGCGCCAGTTGGCCGCCGGCCTTGAGCAGTTGGCTAAAGCTGGCCAGGAGCTGGACCAATGTAAAAAGCGTGCGCAGCAGGCCGCTGACAGTTTCGCTGCGCAATGGGCCCAGGCCAGCGCCAACTTTGCTGATCACAGCGCTAAACCGGCGGCCCCTGCCCCTACAGACCCGGCCGAGACAGGGCCAACGCAAGCAGAGCCAACCCAAGCAGAGCCAACCCAAGACACCAGCGTCGCTAACGTCCAGGATGGCTATGCGCAGGCCTGCCAAGATTTTGCCGGGCTAGATTTGGACGCTTTGAAAGCTACCTCAGCCAGCTACGAAAAATCCTTATCCATTAACCAGGCGGCTTTGGCTGAGCTTGAAGGAATTGAGCTGACTCCTCCCCCACTGGAGCAAACCCAGGGCCAGCTAGAGCAGGCTCAGGCTAAAACGCAAGCGTGCCAAACCTACGCCAGTACCTGGCAGGCGTTTGCCGGGCAGGTAAATGCGCAGTTAGCTAAGCTAAATGAGCTTTTGGCTCGCCGTAGTAAGGCCAGCGATAAGGATGGCCAACTATTGGCTTTGGCTAGCGCCGCCAATGGCGACAACCAGGCCCGCTTGACACTGTCTGCCTGGGTATTGCAGGCCCATTTCCGCCAGGTGTTAGTGTTCGCCAATGAACGCCTGGGAGTGATTGGGGCGGGCCGCTATGAGCTGATTAATGTTGATAGTGAGGAAGACACTCGCCAGCAGAAGCAGGGCTTGGGCCTGGCGGTGGTTGACCATTTAAGTGGCACTACCCGCTCTCCACGTACACTTTCGGGCGGCGAGAGTTTCTATGTGTCTTTGGCTTTAGCCCTAGCTTTGGCTGATGTGGTGGCCACCCAAAATGGGGGTATCGAGATGAACACCCTGTTTATTGATGAGGGTTTTGGTTCCCTTGATGAGGGCACGCTGGCTGAGGTTATGGATGTGCTTGGCGCTTTGCATTCAGGCGGGCGCGTGGTGGGGATTGTTTCTCACGTCAGCGAGCTAAAGCGTGCTATCCCCGCCGCCGTTGAGGTGCGTCCTCTGCTTGGCGGTGGCTCTACCCTGCGCACACGGGTTTAGGTGCGCGCCCTCGCCGCTGGCAAGTCTGACGTAGCCCCAAGCTTGCACGCGTGTTTAGGTCCTGCGCGCAGTTTTAGGACCAGTTTTTGGCCAGTACCGCCACTTCACACACGTCGAACCAGAGCAGATCGGCGTCAGCGCTGCGTTCAAAAGCGTCCTCGTCGCCTTCGGCTGCTAGTTTTACATCCGCACTGGCTTGATCTTCATCTGCCAATACTGCGGCCACGTCATCCCAGGGCACATCCACCAGCACCTGGACAGTGCCAGGTAGGGTTTCGTCGTCGACCTCTAATTCACGCAGGTTCTCACGCTCCACGTCAGCAGCAATTACTACGCGACGGTAGCGTTTTTGCGCCTCATCTTGCTCAGAGATGGCAATTACTGAGGAGTCGGCTGCGCACAGGCAGGCCGACACTTCCAGGCCTTCCTCGTCTTCGTCAGGTAGCGCCGCAGCCAGTGAGGCGGTGGCGGCGTGGGCCTGACGGGAGGTGATGGCCGGGGCGGAAAGGTCCGCCACTGTGGCAGGTAGATATACGCGCATAACGTTTAGTTTAACGGCCTAACCGGAACTAAAGCGCTAGCGCCTCGCCAAAGCTGGCCGCTTAAGCCAGCTGGGTCATCACTAGTTTGGCCAGTTTGGCAATGGATTTGGCGGCCGCGCTGCGGCTTTCCACCACTGCCACCGGCTGGGCTTGCATCAGGGCCTTATCGAATAGGCGATAGTCTGCCGGCACGTAGACAATGTCTGAAGCGCTGGTGTAGCGGGCAAGTACGCTGCCGATAGCGGTGTTGGGGTCGGCCCCGGCGGTGCTTGAGCGTACTCGGTTAACTACCACCTGGCTGCGTCCACCAACTGCTTGACGGTTGGAGTTGAGCAGCTGGATTAGGCGCCTAATACCTACTGGGTCGGCCGCGCCCACAATCAAGGTCAGGTCCGCTTGTTCAAGTAGGGCGGCGGCGACGGCGTCATGGTCGGGTTCCATGGCGAAGTCTTCTACCCGTTCTTCTTCCAGCCCACCGCTTAAGTCCACCACCGTGTATTCAGCGGTGTGGCGGCAAACTTCCCAGACCTTATTCATGGAGGCTACTGGCAGTTCACGCCAGCGTCCTGAGCGTCCCAGCCCGGTTAGTACCTGCAGGTCAGCTTTAGCGCTGAGCAAGGTTTGTACCAGCCGAGTGGAGTCGAGCTCGCCGTGGGTGGCCAGGCGTGCGGCACTAGCCAGGCCAGAGGAGTCTTCAGGCAGTCCCAGCAGCTGTACCTGTGCGGGAGCGTTGATGTCGCAGTCAACCAAAATGGTGCTGCCCTGCTCGTTTAGGTAGGCAGCCAATGCCAGTGCCAAGGTGGAGCGCCCAGGCGCCCCGTGGGTGCCCCAAACTGCAATGATTTTGCCGATTTGAGGCTTGGCAGCGTCAATTTCTTCGCGATGTGAGGCTGGTGCAAAAGCGCTGGTGGCCGGGCTTGAGGGGGTTCCGGCGGTGACCGGCCAGCCGAGCTTTACTTCAGGCTGCGCTGAGTGGGTGGTTGCGGCTGTGTTTAGTGGGGCCACGTTATTTTGCGACGACGCCGCAGCCAAGGCGCCTGTAACTCCAGCCCCGCCCGCCCTAGCCGGCCCTGCGCCAGCCGGGCCTGCCCCGGCCGCACCTGATCCAGCCGCACTGGCCGCTGAAAAAGCGGCCCGTGTTGAGCGGCGGGTAGGTAGCCCCCCATTCGGGGTAAGCGCAGCCCCAGGACTAGCTGGGCCATTAACTGCGCGAGGTTGCCCATTGGGGGCATAAGCACTCGGGGCACCCTGGCTGCCAGGCATGGCCGTGGGCATGGCAGCGCCAGGGGCGCCTTGCCCGCCAGGCATACCGGGTCCACCTGCACCCGGGACGCCCACAGCGCCAGGGATACCCACAGCGCCAGGCATCCCCGGGGCCATGGCACCAGGAACGACGCCTGGCACGCCCGCAGCCGCAGGCGCGGCCATAGCGGATCTGGGCATACCGGGCAGCCCCGGGGCGCCAGCCCCCGACGCTCCAACACCAGGCATGGCACCTGGCGCGCCCGCACCGGGAATACCAGCACCCGGAACGCCACCAGAAGCAGTACCAGGCATGGCGCCAGGAATACCAGCCCCAGGGGCTGCGCCACCAGGAGCAGTACCAGGCATAGCACCCGGCGCGCCGGCAACTACTGGACCACCTGCACTGGGGGTACTGGCCCCATTTTTGCGCGCCAGCAAAGCACGTAAACCTTTACGGCGTGGAGGCTGAGCCCCATTGCTGCCAGCTGGGTTTTGGTAGCCGTTAATTTGGCCAGGCGCCAGCACCTGAGTCTGCGCCGGCATAGGGCCACCAGGTGCCGCTGCTGAAGCCGCGAATGGAGCCGAAGTAGCCGACCAAGCAGTCCCTGCAGCCGACATTGCCGACCAGGGCCCACCGGCTCCTGAGGCTGCAGTAGGGATTGCCGCTGAGGCGGCGGAAGCATAAGGCGCCGCCGAGGCGGCCGAACCATAGGGCGCGGCAGAAGCAGCCGAGCCATAAGGCGCAGCTGAGGCGGCCGAACCATAGGGCGCGGCAGAAGCAGCCGAGCCATAAGGCGCAGCTGAAGCGGCCGACATTCCAGTGCTAGCTGAGAAACCAGAACCCGCCAAATCTGAGCTAGCCACGCCTCGCTGCTGCGGCGGGGCAAAAGGCGAGACTTCGATACCAGCACCTGCCGCCTGGGCAGCTGCAACAGGATCAGAGGGCGTGGCCGGGCGCGCCGTTTGAGAGCGGCGCACGCTGCGGCGCGCAACTGGTTGAACCGGCTGCGGCAGCACGCGAGCAGCTAATGCCCCCTCAGGCAATGGAGGCGAGTCAATACTGGTCTGGACAGCTGAAACAGCCGACTTGACAGTATCTACACTAGAGTCATTGAGCTGCTGCGGCGGATCGTCCGGCTCAACCCTAGCTTTAGCCTCGCCGCTTTGCTCCTGACTAGCCGTACTGAAGTAGCTAGACGTATTGCCTTGGCTCGGGGTAACTGGGCTGGCAGCGTGGCTGGCATGGCGGGCACGACGGCGCCCCATGCGGGTGGTTGGCTGCGCAGCGGTGATGTCTACTGGGCTTTGTTCAGAGCTGGCAGCTGGCAGCTCAGCTGGCGCCTCAGGTAAGTCGGCGCTGGGCGCCGGCGGCTCAAAGCTTGGAGCTGGCGGCAAGGGCAGCACTAAAGCCGGATCTAACTGCCCGCTAGGGGCCGGAGCCTCGGTTGGCGTCATAAGCGGCACTTGCCCCACCGCACTATCAAAGGGCGGGGGTGGTAGCTGCTCTGGCGGCGCGGGCGGCGGACTGGAAGCTGAAGCCTGACTTTGCACGACGGCGTCGAACAAAGGAGAGCTAGCCCCGTCCGTCGTCGCCGCCATGGGCACATCTAAAGGATTAAAGGCTGCAGAACGCGCGCTAGGCAGCCCCAAGGCGCCGTCGTCAACTGCCGTAGGCGAAAGCCCAAAGAGCTCATCACCCAAACTGGCGGCAGCGGTGGGCTGGGGCGAAACCGTGCCGGCAACCAAAACCCGTGAAATTTCGGCAACCACTCGCTGAGGCGAACCCGGCCAAGGCGCCACCCAGGCGCCCAGATCATGCCAGCGCACCCCGTCATTGCGGGTCAACACAATCGCGGGCACGCCATAAGAATTCAAAGTGGCAATCACTGTGCGGTCTAGGCCGTCAAGCTGCTCATCGATAATTGCCAGCTGCCCTAGTCCCACGGCAACGTCAGCTAAAAGCTCACTTATATCTGCACAGCGGCGTGAAACATACAGGTCACGCTCAGCGTCAATTTGTCGCAAAAGGGTGGAATCGTCATCCCACAGAGCTAGTAATACAGCTGTTCTCATTGCTCAGACCCCGTGTTCACCAGCACCAAGCCGGCACCAGAGCCTACTGCGGTGAGCACAGGCTCAACTTGTTCGGCCGGTACCAGCACACGCACACTGGTGCTTTTATCTGCGACGATGGCGTTTTGATCGCCTCCGATTGCGTCCACTATCAGTCCTTGAGCCACGCGCCTAGCTCCATTGGTGCTAGCTGCTTTAGTTGCCGACGGCGTGGGTGCTACAGCCGCTACGTTTCTGGAAGGCAACTGCCACAGCTCCACGGTATCGCCAACCCGAATGCTATTTAAAAGCTGGCCACTGCTTTGCACCACAATTGAGCGCATATTCAATTTGCTTTGCTGGCTAGTGGCGTCGGCTGGCAATAACTCTCCTGAGTGTAATGAACGTTGCGCATATGTGTCAGCTTTAAGTTGCTTTTGTTGCACATAAGCGCTACTTGCGCTCCCAAGATTCACTGAGACTAATTTCAGGTTTTTTCCAGCTTTTAGAGCAGTTCCTGGGGCTACATCCTGACTCAAAGCCCATACCTGCTGTGTACTAGTGGCTCTATCAATTAGTACTGAACCGGCTACCATAGACACGATGACCAGCACTATTCCAATAAAAAGCCTAGGATCTCGCCAAGTTGGGCGCCTCCAGCGCCAAGCGTCAATGCTCGCACCAGCATCATTTTGATGCTGCCGCGCCCCGTATCTATTCGATTGATTTAATTCAGACATATGCGCACCCCTTGGTAACAACCCCCAGGTCGTCCAGCTATCTGCCTATCCTAAGAGAAATTCTGGGCAGCCATGAAGTTTTCACAATCTCACCTAACCAGTTTGCATCTGGGCTAACCCGTGACATTATTAGGACATGGCACCTCGATTTATCTATCGCCGACGTCGCCGAGCAGTTATCGATTTCCGCCCAGGCCGTCCGTTCACTTATCCGCACCGGAGAGCTACCCGCTATTCAGGTTGGCGCTCGCGGTCTATGGCGCATTGAAGTAGCTGCACTCGAAGACTACATCGACAAACAGTATGCGCACACCCGTGAGGCCGTATCCGAAGGTGGATTAGATCTCTAAGCGCTATCGCTAGCACCCGATTTTGGGTAGCAATAGTGACCACACGACCTAAATATTAGCCGCTTGCGGCTAAATACTGGTCACAATTTCAATTGCTGACAGGATAAGCGTGACCCGATCGGATAAGTCACGCTTATCCACACTCAGCACGTCCACATGATCCGCACCGACACGGATGATCCTGCCGGTAATATCACCTGCCGCCGTATTGAATCTGGCCGGTCGCTTAGTTCGCATGATTTGACGCAAAACTGCCGCAACCGTGTAGCTAACCCGCCGTGACGGCGTCGTCTCTAACTGGCGCCCCACGCCCCGCACACTAACTACTGCCCCCATTGGCACCAGCATCTGACTGGCGTCAGAGGCACGCAGTAGCAAAAATTCTTGGCGTGCTTGCAGTAGCTTGCCGCTAGCTACCCGCCCGCTGCGAGTGGTTACAGTAAGAGCACCACCCTCCACCGCGCGTAGGCGATCTACCAACGCGGTTCTACCAGCTTCAGCCTCGGCTAGCTCCCAAGCCTGAGCTGCCCTGGCAGAGCGTTCATACTGCTCAAACTGGCTATCTAGATCCGCTAGCAGGCTCTCTAAGTGCATGATTCAAGATTGCCATAACCAAAGTCACATTCGCTATTGACAGTCCAGTTCCAGCAAAACATAATTAAACATCACTATTTCTCACCAAAGAAGGTGTACCGATGTCTAAGAGCCTAAAATGTTGGCTAGGTCTTCACCTAGTTGCCTGGCTCGGCACAGCGCTGAGCGTCTTGCTGCTAGCAGCCGCCGTGGCTTTGCTCAAGACCTTGTCTTTGCAGTATTTGTCGCTGTGGTCGATGGCGGATGTCAGCACTGCACTGGCCGGCCTGGCCGCCGCAGCCGGCGCCGCACTGGTGGCCTGGCACGCGCTGGGAGCCATGTGGGTGCTGGTATGTGCTTGCACTCACCGCACTTTGAATTTGCGTCACAGCGCGCCTTTGGTGCGCAAACTGGCCACCGGGGCCGCCATTATTGCCCTTAGCTGCGCCCCGGCCAGCGCTAATGACGACAATCTGGGCTGGGGCGCACGGCCCCTCTCCTAGCGCCACCGCGAGCGCGAGCGCTTCAGCCAGGCCCAGTGCTTCAGCCAAGGCGAGCGCTTCGGCTAAGCCCAGCGCTTCAGCTAAAGCGAGCGCCCCGGCCACAGCAAGCTCCCCATCCAGGAGCCCGCACGCTAGCAGCGCGCCCACTAGCCGAGCCAGTGCCACGCCCACTAGTCACGCCAGCGCGCGAGCCAGGGCTAGCGCAAGCGCTAGTGCCTCACCCCGGCCTAGTGCGCGGCCTTCAGCCAGTCCCAGCCGCTCTAGTGCTCATCCGCGCTCTGGCGGGCCTGGGTCTAAAACCCCGGCGGTTAAAAGTCCGGGAGCCAAAGCTCCAAACTCGAAGGCCAGCCCCAAGAGCGGCAGCCTCAAGCCGGGTAGCGCGCAGCGCTCGGGCACTTGTGTCCCGGCTCCAGACGCTAAACCCGCCCCGGTTATTCGCCAGCACCTGGTTTTAGCTGGAGAGAGCCTATGGTCTATTTCCCTCCAGTGGTTGCAGCAAAATGGGGTACCCTCCCCCACCAACGGGCAGGTAGCTCAGCTGTCTAAACAGATTTTTGCGGCCAATGCGGCGCTTATCGGGGCTAATCCAGATTTGATTCGCCCCGGCCTCGCACTGACGATTCCCACTAAGGGCTAGCCATGAGCACGCTTTATGCCTCAAGTTATGCCCCTAGCGCGCACCAGCAAGCCCCCCAAAGGCGCCAAGGTGCAGCAGCCTCCAGCCGCAGCCCGCAGCGCCAGGCAAGCAGCCAGCGCCAGGCAAGCGGCGCCGTCGGCCCTGGTTCTCCCAGCCCACAGCAAAGCCGCCAGCCCCAAAATCACCAGTCCCAAACTCGGCGACAAAGCCAGCCTCAAAGCCAACAACTGCCCGATCCGGGGCGCTGGGCAGGGACGGTAGCCGTTTACGCCTGGGAAATCATGCACGGGATGCGCCAGCCGCAGCATTTAGCTCGCTGGCTCACCCCGGAGCTGTATGACGCCCTCAGCCGCCGCGCACAGGTAGCCGCACGCTGCCAGGCCGGCAAAGCCAGCCCGGATCCCCTACCTATATGCGGTGCGGGCCCAGGCCAGTGCCAGCGGCTGGGAAGTTAGCGTGCTTCTATCCCACGATGGGCGCATCCACGCCTGTGCCTGCCAGATCCAGTTGCGCCACGGGCACTGGGTAATGACCTACCTGCACATGGGCTAATGGATCCTTAGGCGCTTTGCGGCTTCAGCGGCCTGCTCAGCTACCCCAGGGCCCTGCTCAGCTACCCCAGGGCCCTGATCAGCTGCCCCAGCCAGGGCCCTGATCAGCGGCGACGGCGCTTCTTGTTGGAGCGACGACGACGCTCAGCGCGGTTACCCTGGTTGTCGCCGCCTTGAGTGTCGGCGTCGGAGTAGGTCACCCCGGTAGACAGGGCCTTACGGCCGGTGTCACCCATGATCGAGGCCTGCTCACGGGCCTGAGCGGCTTCGCGGGCGGCCTGCTTGGCCTGAGCTTCAAAGCGGGCGCAATAAGCGAAAATCTGCTCGATCGTGTCTTCGCGAATGGCTTCCATCATGGCCTTGAACATGTGGGCACCCTCGTTGGCGTATTCAACCAACGGGTCGCGCTGGGCCATGGCCCGCAGTCCAATACCTTCCTTGAGGTAGTCCATTTCGTACAGGTGCTCGCGCCAGTGCTGGTCCACCACGGCCAGCAGCAGGCGACGCTCCAGGGTGCGCATGGGTTCTTCACCCAGCTGCGCCACAGCTAGATCGTTAGCGGACAGGTTAGCTTCGGCGTCCTCATAGGCCACCGCAATGTCCTCAGTGAGCTCTTCAGTTAGGCGCTCGCTGGTCAGGGCGTCCAGGCCGCCTACGCCGTCGACCACCTCATCCACGGTCAAGCCCATCGGGTAGACAGTGGACAGGTCCTTCCACAGCTGATCCAGGTCCCACTGGTCGCTGCGGCCCTCGGCAGTGCGCTGCGCCACCACATTGGCAATTACGCGCTCACGGAAGGCCTTGATGTGGGGCTCTAGATCCTCACCCTGCAGCACCATGCGGCGCTCATCGTAAACCTTTTGACGCTGCTCGGTGAGCACGTCGTCGTACTTAAGCACGTTTTTACGGATCTCGAAGTTACGCGCCTCTAGCTGACGCTGGTAGGAGGCGATGTTTCGGGTGATCATCTTGGATTCGAGCGGCACGTCGTCGGGGTAACGGTCCGAGGAGATGATCTGCTGAGCCAGACCGGTGGCGTAGGTGCGCATCAGATCGTCCTGCATGGACAGGTAGAAGCGGCTCTCACCAGGGGTCACCCTGACGGCCACTACGACCACGCAGCTGGTTGTCGATACGGCGTGACTCGTGGCGTTCGGTGCCCAGCACGTACAGACCGCCGAGCTCCACCACCTCGTCGTGCTCCACCGAGACGGCTTCCTTGGCTGCCTTCAGGGCGGCCGGCCAGGCTTTTTCGTACTCGTCGGGGGTGTCGATGGGGTCTAGGCCGGCTTCCTTCAGGGAGGCCACGGCAATGAACTCAGCGTTACCACCCAGCATGATGTCGGTACCACGACCAGCCATGTTGGTGGCTACGGTTACCGCACCTTTACGTCCCGGCCATGGCCACGACGGCGGCTTCGCGGGCGTGCTGCTTAGCGTTTAGTACCTCGTGGGGGATGCGGCGCTCACGCAGCAGGGCCGAGAGCTCCTCGCTCTTTTCCACACTGGTGGTACCCACCAAAACCGGCTGCCCGGCGTCGTGACGCTCTTCAATGTCGTCAACTACCGCGTTCAGCTTGGACTTAACGGACTTGTACACCAGGTCCGGCTGGTCCTTGCGGATCATGGGCTTGTTGGTGGGGATGGGCACGACGCCGATCTTGTAGGTACCAGCGAATTCTGCGGCCTCGGTTTCTGCCGTACCGGTCATGCCTGAACGCGAACCTTCCGGGTACAAACGGAAGTAGTTCTGCAAGGTAATGGTGGCTAGAGTCTGGTTTTCACTCTTGATCTCTACCCGCTCTTTGGCCTCAATGGCCTGGTGCAGACCTTCGTTGTAGCGGCGCCCAGCCAATACGCGGCCGGTGTGCTCATCAACAATCAGCACTTCGCCGTCGGCAACAATGTAGTCACGGTCGCGCTTAAACAGTTCCTTGGCGCGGATGGCATTGTTGAGGAAAACCGATCAGAGCGGTGTTGCCGGCTTCGTAGAGGTTGTCGATACCTAGACGGTCCTCGATCTTCTCAATACCGGGGGCCAAAATACCCACGGTGCGCTTTCTTCTCGTCAACCTCATAGTCCTTGTTGGGGCTGAGAATCTCAGCCACATCAGCGAAACTCGCGGTACCACTTGTTGTTGTCGCCGTCGGCAGGGCCGGAAATAATCAGCGGGGTACGGGCTTCGTCAATAAGGATGGAGTCAACCTCGTCAACAATCACGAAGTTGTGCCCGCGCTGGACCATGTCCTCAGGGCGCTGGGCCATATTGTCGCGCAGGTAGTCGAAGCCCATCTCGTTGTTGGTGCCGTAAGTGATGTCGCAGTCATACTGCTTGCGGCGCTCAGAGGGGTCCTGACCAGCAAGCACACAACCGGTGGTCAAGCCTAGGAAACGGTGCACACGCCCCATTAGGTCAGACTGGTACTCGGCCAAGAAGTCGTTGACGGTAACCACGTGCACGCCCTTGCCGGTTAGTGCGCGCAGGTAGGAAGGCAAAGCGGCAACCAGGGTTTTACCTTCACCGGTTTTCATCTCAGCAATGTTGCCCAGGTGTAGGGCCGCACCACCCATTAGCTGCACCCGGTAGGGGCGCTGGCCTAGTACGCGGTCAGCGGCTTCACGCACAGTTGCAAAAGCTTCAGGCAAGATATCGTCGAGGGTTTCGCCCTCTTCTAGGCGCTCGCGAAACTCTTTGGTCTGATTACGCAGTTCTTCGTCAGTGAATTCGCGGTAGTCATCTTCAAGAGCATCAACCTGGTCTGCGATAGCACTTAGCTTTCGCAAGGTCCGGCCTTCACCGATGCGTAGGATCCGGTCAACAATAGACACGCTTACAAGCTCCTTGCTGGCTTAAGCCTGTTACGGGCAGCCATTTGAATATATTCAACCTTGTCTATCGTACTATCGCCCGGCTAAGGCTTTGAATCTATTCGCTATTTGCTTTTCGTGCACTGAGCCTCACCATTCAGGTCCCACCCCTTACGCGCCAGCCTTACGATTCAGGCGCCCGCCCTTGCAATTCAGGCCCCTGGCACGCACCCAGACTTACCGCGCTGACCAGCGCTTGCGCGAGTTTTCCACAGATTTATTTTAGCTATTGGCTCTGACAGGGCATGTTAGAGATATTTGATTTATGTTTAACACTCTTACACCTCTTGCCCGGCCCCCTACTTCGAAAGTTAACGCCACTTCCAGCAGCAAACGGCACTATTCCTACCTCCAGGCTAACCTCGTTTAGGGCGCCACACTTAGGGCTGTCACATCCATGACTAGCCCCCTTAGGGCCGCCACGCTTAAGCTCGCCACCGCCATGACCACCGCACTCAAGGCCGCAGGTCAGCTGGTTTTACCGCGCCAATGCGCCGGTTGTGGCCTGTGGGATACAGACCTGTGCCCACAGTGCCGCCAGCTACTAAGCCGCAGCGCCACCTTACTCAACAGCGATTTGCTGCCGGCCACAGATCTGGCCATCTGGAGCCAAGGCACCTATGCGGGAGCTTTGCGCCAGATTGTGCTGAGTTTTAAAAGTGGTCGCCACCGCGCTATCGCCGGTGCCGTATTGGCTGGAATTAACGACGGCGCCGCCGCCATGGTCCCTTGGCTCACCTACCAGCTCGCTAGCGACAAACCCCTAGCGATCATCAACGCCCCCTCTAAGCTTTCGCGGCGTTGGCACGCCAACCTAGTGGCTCGCCAATTAGCCCAAGGCTTAGCCGATTTTTTAGCTCCACAGCTAGACATAGCTGTGGTCAGCGCCGATCCGCTACGCCTGCGCTCTGGCAAACAGCTTGGTAAAAGCTCACGTCAGCGTGCTCAGCGTCAGGTGCAGTGCCTAGCTGACGCCACCGGCTGGCAGGTAGTGCTGGTGGACGACGTCGTCACTACCGGATCCACGCTGGAAGCTAGCGCTAAGGCTTTAGAGGCGGCGGGCGGCGTCGTCGTTTGCGCCTGGACACTGGCTGCAGCGCCTAGCAAAAAACGCACAGCGCGGCCCTAAATTCAAGGCAAAACATGATTTCGCCTACAGAATACTAGCCAAAATAAGGGTGACACAGAACACGATCATGTACTATAGTGTGTCTTACAACACACCATCCCAATCGTTGGTATGTTTCGGAAACAACCAAGGAGGGTTGATTCAACTATGGAAATCACGGTTGTAGGCCGCCACGCTGAAATTAGCTCCCGCTTCCGCGCTTACGCAGAAGAGAAGGTCAGCAAGGTAACCCAGTACGACCCGCGCGCACAGCGAGTAGAAATCGAAGTCAGCCACGAGCGCAACCCCCGTTTGGCAGACACTTCTGAGCGAGTTGAGCTCACGGTGATCTCCAAGGGCCCGGTTATCCGCGCAGAGGCCAGCTCCAGCGACCGCTACGCAGCTTTTGACTTGGCTATCGACAAGCTATTCGAGCGCCTACGTCGTGCACGTGATCGCAAGAAGGACCACCGCCGCTACCCGATGATCACTGCCGAGGTCGAACAGGCCCTAGTTGAGCAGGGTATCGAAGTAGCCCCCGAAGCTGAGGCTGAGGAAATCGTACTGCCTCCCACCAAGCCAGGCGAGGTAGTTGAATCCCAGATCGGCGACTCCCCGGTGATTGTGCGCCAGAAACTGCACCAGTCCACGCCTTTAACCATTGAAGAGGCACTTTACGAGATGGAACTGGTGGGCCACTCCTTCTACCTATTCGTTGAAGCATCCTCCGGCCAACCTTGCGTGATCTACCACCGAAAAGGTTGGACCTACGGTCTACTGCGTCTAGAGACGGTGTAGACACCTAAAGCGGGGCATCGAGCGTTTTAAGACGCCTGCCCACAGCTGCTAATGCAGCACGGGTGGCTGGGGAAACCCAGCCACCCTTTTTATGTCCTGTTTATGTTCTAGCGCGAGCAGCGCCGTCGGCAGTGCAAGCAGGCAAAGCGCCCGGCGCTGGCCCACATTTACACCCAAAATCGTCCGTCGCCTATGAAAATACGCGTTTAAATTATAGGGAACGGACGATTTTGCCTGTATTTGTCTGCATCTACCTGTGTTTACCTGCACCCTAATTTGTGCCTGTGACACATATGCAAACTAGACGCGGCTGTAGGTGGCCGCTTTCAGGCCCGAATAGCTGGGCACCCAAGTGGCACCCGAAGAAACCATCAGCTGCCCCTGGTCAGTCAGTACCGACACCTGTCCACCATGCTTGCCTGAAACCAGACGCTCGGCGTTAGTAACCTGAGTCATATCAGTTACCATCCCGCCCACCGGGGCGTAGGCCAGCTGCGCCACCCCAGCAGTATTAGCTTTAGCCAGCACCGCCACGGTTACCTCATCAACCCAGCTCAGCGCCGCCACGTCAGTTTGGTAAATCGAATATGCCTCACCCAGCCCAGTGGGTACGCCCTTATCGTCACGCACCACCGCACACACCGAAACTCGCATAGATTCACCCACAGCCACCGCGTAGGCTAGGCGGTAGCCGTCACTAGACACATTAAAAGCCGCAATAGGCAGGTTTGAGGGCACCGCAAGTGTGTAACGCACCCCTTGAGTCGAGTAAGCCAGCACATTAGCGCCCTGGCACAGCCACACCCAACCCAAGTTATCGGCACACACCGCCCCTAAATCAGTGTCGCCATTTACTTGCGTAAGGGTTTTAGTCGATACGCTCAGTCGCTCCAAAGCATTATTACGTTGCAGGTAAATAGTGTTGGCGTCGGCTACCGCCACCCCATTGATGCCTTCACCCAAGGCGCCGGCATCTAGCAGCACCTTCGTGTTATTACCCTCCAAGCGCACCAGGCCTGCCGCACTAGCGGCCACCACCGCACCGGGCGAACGATGCCCTTGGCGAATGGTGGCACTAGAACCAATAACTGTGCTGCCACAGTTAACTATCACCTGGTTAACTGAGCCCAGCTGCCCCAAAGTAGTGGCCAGTTGGCGCACAATCGCCTGCTTATCGTTAGCCGAAGCGTTAGCCACCTCGCTGGATAAATCCACGGTGGCCACAGCCTGACTCACCTCAACTCCCCCACTGCCCAGGGTGACGCCGTCGGGAATGGCACTAGAAAGAGTCTGGTTAAGCCAGGGGGCCGGGCCGGTCAGCAGCGCACTAACCACATGGGTAGTTAACCTGCGGCGCAGCACCCAGCGCCTATCGGGCACCAAAGAGGTGCGGGTACGGTTGAAAAAGTACAGGTTTTGCGCCGCAAAAGCGTTCTGGAAGGAAGTAGCCGAAAGCAAAACGCCGTCGGGAAGTGCCGCAATACGCCACTGCCCGGACCCGTCGGTGGCCAGCGACAAGGTCAGCTCATGGTTAGCTCCCCCAAAAGCCACCGAGTAAATACCTTTAGCATCCAGCGTGGCCAGGGCCGGGGCTGAGACGTTTATAGAGCCGTCACTGGCGTCAGTCACCCGCGCATTGCCGGCAGAGTCATAAATCCACACCTGGGCGTCTGGGCGCCAGGAGCTGGCTGCCTGCCCCAGCAAGAAGCTGCGGGCGGTAGCAAATTCGTCAGAGTAGCCGGCCGCGCAAGCCAGCAAAAAACCCTCCACGATCTGGGTGGGGCTAGCGCCTTTAACCGGCCCTTGGGCGTATTGCAGCACCAGATCGGCTTGGCGCACGCCGTGATCGGCTACTCGCACCGGCCCGCTAGTGGGCAGCTTGGCGCAGGCACTAGCGCCCAGCCCCGCCCCCGCCAGCAGTGAGGCTTTGAGCAGGGCGCGGCGTGAAGCAAGGCTCGAATTAAGGCTTGCATCAAGGTTCGCAGAAACAGGCAGGTTTGCAGCAAAAAACCGCCCTGCAGCAGGAAAACGCTTGGAAGAGCTAGGAGGCATCATTTTCCTCCTCCTCATCAGCCCAGCGCGTAGCTGGAATCAGTAGCGGCAACCCCAGCGACGGCGTCGGCACCGGCTCAGGGTTGGGACCCATATGCCCGGCCACATCCTTAACCAAAGCCTCCAGCGGGGCATCAGGGGGAATCACGTCCAGCGGGCCTCGGCCTGCGGGAACATCCTGCTTGCGGGGAATTAGCAGCAAGAACGCGGCGCCGTCGCCAGGCCACCCCCAGGCGCTGAGGGTGCCGTTGTGCAAGGCGGCGTCTTCACGCGAAATCGACAGGCCCAGCCCGGTGCCCCCGCTTTTGCGCGCCCGCGAGGGATCGGCCCGGTAGAAGCGGTCAAAGACGTGCTCGGCCACCTCTTCGCTCATGCCAATGCCGTGGTCACGCACCCGCACTGCCACGGCTGTGTCATCGCCCACCACGTTGATATCGATGGGTTTACCTTCGCCGTGTTCGGTTGCGTTAACCACCAGGTTACGTAGGATTCGCTCAATTCGGGTGTGGTCGACGACGGCGGTCACCTTATTACCTTCAATGTGCAGGCGGATTTGGCAACCGTTAGCTTGAGCTAGTGGCTGGGCAAAATCAATGACGTCGCGGGCAATTTCGCCCACATCCCATTCCTGCAAAGATAGGGCCGCTGAGCCGGCGTCGAAACGTGAAATTTCTAGCAGGTCCGCCAGCATCTTGTCGAAACGCTCAATTTGCCCAAATAGCAGCTCGGTGCTGCGTTTTAGGCGCGGATCACTGAAGTTATCGCGGGCATCAAACAGGGTCTCACCAGCCAGCAAAATGGTGGTCATGGGCGTGCGCAGCTCATGGGAAACATCAGAAACAAAACGCTGTTGCAGACGCGAAAGCTCACTTAGGCGATCAATTTGGGCTTCAATTGAATCAGCCATGTTGTTAAAGACAGCGCTAGGGAGGCCGCCTCATCCTGGCTTTTAATTTCTAGACGCTCACCAAAATTGCCAGCGGCTAGGCGCTGGGCAGCTAGCGAGGTGCGTCTAACTGGCAGCAGCACACGCCAAGTAAGTAATGCCACGGCAATTCCCATGGCTACCACCAGCATGGCTCCACCCGACACCAGGGCGCGGGTGGCCACATCAAGTAGGTGTTGCTCATTTTTTAGCGAATACACCAGGAACACGTTGTAAGTACCAGCCAAAGGCAAAGTAAGTTGGCTGGCCACCACAATGCCGGGTACCGCATTACCGTCGTCGGTCACCTTGGCGTACTGCCAGTATTGGCGGTGCGGGTTAGATTCCAGCTGGGTGATTAGATCATTAGAAATGGCCTGGCGTAACCCGGAGGTGGAAGACAGGTCGTTAATAACAATCGAGGAGTTTGAGCTACGCGAACGCATTAGCACCACCCCCACCCCGTTAGCGCCGCTAATGGCGTCTTTTAGGGAGGTGACTTGGCTTTGGGCCAGGGCCGAGACTTCCGCCGTGGTGTTAACGGCGGTGGCGTCCATTTGGCTTTGGGCTGTGGCCACGCGCGTATCGGCATCTGCAATTACTGCGTCTAGGCGTTCGCGCAGTAGGTCTGAGCGTACCCAGGAAGTGGCGAAGATGATCAGGGCTAGCACTGACACCATCCCCACCACCATGACCTGCACGGCTACGCGCAGCACTAGTGAACGTGCTAGGGCTAGGCGAAAGTATTTTAGGGGGCTACGCGCCAGCCACTGGCGTATAGCGTCTAGGCCACGCATCAGCCCTGGGCGCTACCGGCGCGGTAACCTACACCGCGCACAGTGATAACCACCTTGGGGTGCTCGGGGTCTAGTTCTACTTTGGCCCGCAGGCGCTGCACATGCACGTTGACCAGGCGGTTGTCGGCGCTGTGCTGGTAACCCCACACACGCTCTAGCAGTTCTTCACGTGTAAACACCTTCCAGGGTTCACGTGCCAGGGTTACTACCAGGTCAAATTCCAGCGGGGTCAGCGGCACTACTTGACCGGCGCGGCGAGCCTCATGGGCGAGCACATCAATGTCAATATCACCAATACGCAGCTTGTCCTTGGGCGGCTCAGCATTGGCGGCGACGTCGCTGACACGGCGCAGGCGGGTACGTACCCGGGCCATCAGCTCACGGTTTGAAGGGCTTAGCCACATAGTCATCAGCCCCTGCCTCCAGCCCGGCCACCACATCTTGGGTGTCACTGCGGGCGGTGAGCATAATAATGGGCACGTCAGAAATAGCCCTAATGCGACGGCAGATTTCAATGCCATCCATGCCCGGCAGCATCAGGTCTAGCAGCACTAGCTCTGGCTGGTTAATGGTAAAAGCCTGCAAAGCATGCGTTCCGTCTGCGCAATAAACCACGTCATAACCCCCGCTTTCGAGGGTCATGCCAACCATTTCAGACAGGGCAGTATCATCATCTACCAGTAAGATACGCGTGCTCATAACTACATTGTGACACTTAAAGCATATTTTTGCATGGTTATACAGGAATGTAGCTAAACCTCCTCCTCAAGGCGTAGGTACAAGCTACACAAACCTGGCAGGATTAGTTACGTAGCATATTCCCGAGGAGGTAACGGTGAGCGAGACTTGGCGCACGCCTAATTTCGACGAAAGCGCTGGAGAGCAATCTGGACAGCCGGCTGACTCTGCAAACAGCTCTGGCGGCTATGCCAACCCCTACCCTGGGCAAGGTTCCTACCCGGGTGCTGGTTACGACGGCGGCGCTGGCGTGCCTGGTGTCGGTGCGGATAGTGCTGCTGGGGCTGGTTATCCCGGAGCCACTCCTGATTACTCTGGCGCTGCCCCTGGTTATCCCGGGGCAGGCGGTTCTGCCACCTCCGGGGCTGGTAGTTACCCTGGCGCCACCCCTGGTTACCCTGGCGGTTACCCGGGGGCGGCGGGTTATCCCGGCGCGGGTAGCTACCCGAGCGGCGGCGCCTATCCGGGCGCTGGCTATGGACAATCTAACGGCGCCGCAAACTTCTATGTCTACAAGCCTGGCATTATTCCCCTGCGCCCCCTGTCTATTGGCGACATCTATCAGGGCGCATTTGCGGCAATTAAAACTAATGCGCGCACCATGTTTGGTTTTACTGCCGCCCTGCTAGGGGTAGTGCTAGTAATTAGCATTGCCACAAATTATGCAATTATCAACCTGGTATTACCTAACTACCTCAGCCCCAGCTCCCCTTACGCCGCTGTTTTCACTTCCTTATCCGGATCTTTTTCTCAGCTAGGCGGTACTCTCTTACAGGTTTTAGCCACGGTTTTACTTTCAGGTTTAATTGTTGTAGCGGTATCGCGCTCTGTACTTGGGCGAGTAGCTTCCAGCAAAGAAGTGTGGGAACGCACTAAATCAAAGTTCCTGCCATTAATTGGGTTGAATATAATCACCAGCATCATTAGCGGCCTGATGATGATAATTGGAATCGTCGTATTTTTTGTGCTGTTAGCTAGCGCAGCTTCTACAGCTAAGACAGACCGCGAATTTCTCCAAGACCTGGGTGTCAGCCTAGTTGGCTTATTGATACTGATGGTGATTAGCGCACTAGTAAGCTCCTACTTATCCATTAAATTCAGTGTTGCCTCACCAGCCATGGTGCTTGAAAACCTGGGAGTATTTGCCGCTATTGGCCGCTCTTGGAGCCTAACTCGTGGAAACTTTTGGCGCCTGTTCGGCATTAATATTCTGACCGCCATAATCACCTCTATGGTGGCCGGCATCTTTGTCGGTATTGCTGACGCACTAGGTGCAATTTTTATTGTCGTTGGATCATCGTCGCCTGAAGATGTGATCGCATCCCTAAATACCACTTACATACTGATTATGGTTATGTCTACCATTGCTCAGCTATTAATTTTGCCTTTCACTTCCTCGGTCAACGCATTGCTATATATCGATCTGCGTATGCGTAAAGAAGGCCTGGATGTGGAGCTACGTAACGCGGTAGCAGAACAACAGGCACAATGAATTTAATCTGGAAGTTAGCCCTCCTACCGACTTGGAGTCAGCCCACTCCAAGCCCAGATGAGGGCACGCCAACAAGCCCACCATGAGCTCAGTAAAGTAGCTTATAAACCTAAACAAAATATTTTAGAAAAGCTGTTTAAATGGCTGGACTCCACGCTAAGTAAAGCTAAGCTAAATTTGGGTTTACCGGAATGGGTTGGAGTGCTGCTTACCTTTTTGATCTTTATGGCGCTGATAGCTTTGCTGCTCTACTTGGCCACAAAAATCACTTTGGCACGTCGTAAACGCAAATCAAAAGCGCTTTTTGAAGATAAACGTGACGCCAGTATGCTCACGCTTAGCGCCAATAAGGCGGCTGCCGCCGGTGACTGGGTGAGCGCCGTCGTAGACCGTTTCCGTGCCATTATCCGCTCCCTAGACGAGCGCGCCTTGCTGGAAGATTATCCAGGCATGACCGCCCAGGAGGCCGGTCAGCTTGGGGCCCAGGTAATGCCAAACCTAAACGAGAGCTTTGCTTACGCCGCTAACCTGTTTGACCGGGCTCGCTATGGTCACGAAGAAACCGGCCCTAGCGATGATCAGTGGATGCGTGATTTCGCCGTCACCGTCACCAAAACCCCAGGCATAACCCACCAAAGCGCCCATAACCTTACCCCGGAGCTAACTCACGGCTCAGCTGGCCCACTGGATGTTAACCCATATGCCTCTAACCCCTATGCCACTAAAGGTAGGCGGCGATGAGCATACAAACAGCCCCCGTACAAGCCAGCGCCGAGTCTAAAAAAACTGGCTCTAAAGGCTGGAAACTACTGGCAATCGCACTTAGCTTGCTGCTGGCAGGCATGGTTATCTACGCCTCCATGAAAGAGGAACTCACTAAAGACCCCTACGACATCCACAGCGTTAGCTCTGAGGGGGTGCGGGGTTTAACTCAGGTACTTGGCGACCACTATGACGTCTCAGTGGACCAAGTGCGTTCACCTGCAAAAGCTATCGAGGCTGCCGCGCAGGGCAAACCGGTAACCATCTTTAATGCTGGCCAGCTACGAAATTATGATTTTGAGACTCTACTAACTACCTCAAACGCTGATATCACCTTGGTTGGCTTCGAGTATTACCTGCCTGAGTCCCTGACTGAAAGCGGCTTGGAACCGCAAGGCTATAACGATAAACCTGTCTCTCGCGGCGCCTGTTCTATACCTGCCAAAGCCCAAACCATCAGCGCAACCGGAAACGCCATCATAGTGCGTAACCCGCAGGCGCTAGCCAATAGCCAGTACCTGGGCCGTGGCCCCGCCCAGCTGTGTTTCGCTTACGCTAACGGCTACGGCTACCTAGAACTGCCCTTAAAATCAGGCAAAACCCTGCGCATCATCGCTAATCCAGAGCTAGTTACCAACAAGTACCTAGACAAAGATGACAACGCAGCCTTGGCGCTTTACGCCACCGGCCGGGGCAGTGAAGTAGTTTTTTATAACGCTGAAATTAATGAGTCAGTTTATGCAGCGCAGGCACCTAAGCCCTACCCATCCTGGCTGATGCCATTAATGTGGCAGTTTGGGCTGTTGGCATTGGTTTGGGCATTTATTGTGGGCCGGCGCCAAGGCCGGATTGTTAACGAGCCGCTACCGGTAGTTGCGCAAGGCACCGAAACCACAGTGGGGCGCGCCGGACTGTATCAGCGAGCTAGAGCCAGTGAGCACAGTGGCCGTATTTTGCGCATAGCCACCATTATTAGGCTCGGCCGGCGCTTGGGAATTTCCCCAAATGCAGACGCCACCTTGGTAGCGCAAACGGTATCTATGGCCTGCAACCGCACAGCTAAAGAAATTGAATACATACTCTACGGACCCGCGCCAGCAAGTGCAGTAGAACTGACCCAGCTAAGCCAAGCCCTTGAACAATTAGAAGAAGAGGTAAAGCACTATGAGCGCTGAAAACCTAGACTATAGCGTCCCCACCCAGGCCCGCCTGGCAGCGGTGCGCAGCGAAGTCGCTAAAGCTGTGGTGGGCCAGGACGCCGCCGTCACCGGCCTAGTGGTAGCCCTGCTAGCGGGCGGTCACGTACTGCTTGAGGGTGTGCCCGGGGTGGCTAAAACCCTGCTGGTTAGGGCTTTGGCGGCGTCGTTGGAGCTGGATACTAAACGCATCCAGTTCACCCCGGACCTGATGCCCGGTGACGTAACCGGTTCGCTGATTTATGACTCACGCACCGCCGAGTTTTCTTTGCGCCCAGGCCCAGTATTCACTAACTTGCTGCTGGCTGACGAAATTAACCGTACTCCCCCCAAAACTCAGGCAGCTTTGCTTGAGGCCATGGAGGAACGCCAGGTTTCTATTGACGGCACGCCTCGGGCTTTGCCTGAGCCTTTCATGGTGATCGCCACCCAGAACCCGGTTGAGTATGAGGGTACCTATCCCCTGCCTGAGGCACAGCTGGACCGTTTCCTAATGAAACTAGTGCTGCCGCTGCCTGAACGCGACACCGAAATTGAGGTACTCACCCGCCACGCCAACGGTTTTAACCCGCGTGACCTGGTTAGCGCCGGGTTGCAGGCGGTTACTAACGCCCAGGATCTGCGCCTGGCCCGCAGTGAGGTGGCCAAGGTGGGTGTTGGCCCGGAGGTGACCGCCTATATTGTGGATTTGGTGCGAGCTACGCGGGTTTCGCCGTCGCTGTCACTGGGGGTCTCCCCGCGTGGAGCCACCGCTCTGCTGGCTACTTCGCGGGCTTGGGCTTGGCTTAACGGGCGCTCTTTTGTCACTCCCGACGACGTCAAAAACTTTGCGCTGCCTACCTTGCGTCACCGTATTAAGCTGCGTCCTGAAGCTGAGCTTGAAGGGGTCAGTGCCGCTTCGGTTATCGACGGCGTACTGCGTATGGTTGCGGTCCCGCGCTGAGGTAAATGCATGTTTGCCTCCAAACGGCTGGCTTTACTGCTGGCCCCATGTTTGCTGCTGGTTTTTGTTTCCACGCGCGCAGCCCTGACCTGGGATCTGGCGGTGATCTGCCTGGCCCTGTTAGATGCCTTTTTGGCGCCAAAACCCCTGGAGCTTAGGGTTGAGCGCGAAAATGGCACCACCGTGCGTTTAGGACAACCCAGTTCTGCGCGCATTACGATCACTAACACTGCCAAACGCACTATGCGCGGAAGCCTGCGTGATGCCTGGGTGCCTAGCGCCGGGGCTAGCGATAATTTTTACCAGTTCAATTTGGGCCCCGGCCAGAAGCGACGTTTCACTACCCCGCTGCAACCTAAACGCCGAGGCAAGCGCCGGGCTGACTACGCCACTGTGCGTTCGCTTGGGCCGCTGGGCTTGGCTGGGCGCCAGCGTTCCCTGGTAGCGCCGGCACATGTGCAGGTGCTGCCGCCGTTTAATTCGCGTAAGCATTTGCCTTCACGCCTTAATTTGCTGCGTGAAATGGATGGGCGCAGCGCGGTTATGGTGCGTGGGGCGGGCACGGAATTTGATTCTTTGCGTCAGTATGTTCCCGGCGACGACGTGCGCTCTATTGACTGGCGTTCGACGGCGCGGCGCGGCGAAGTGGTGGTGCGTACCTGGCGCCCTGAGCGTGATAGACATGTACTGATCATTATTGACAGTGCCCGTCACAGCGCCACCCGTATGGAGGAGGGCACACGTCTAGACGTGGGTATTGATAGCTCATTTTTGCTCTCTGCCCTAGCTAGCGCGGCTGGCGACCGGGTGGAGGTAATGGCGCTAGACACTAGGCGCCGGGCCTGGATTGCCGGTAAGAAGTCAGGTGAGTTGATTGCCACCATGGCTAATGAGCTAGCTGATGTGGAACCGTATCTGGGTGAGCTGTCAGCGCCGGCCCTTAACTTGGCAGCTTCCCAACGCCTAAGCCAACATGCCCTGGTGGTTTTGCTTAGCAGCCTTGAGGCGGTAAGCCACGATCAGGCCCTAACTGACGTGCTGGCCATGATTGCCCATAAGCACACGCTTATTTTTGCTAGCGCCATAAACCCGCAAATTGAGCAGATGAGCCATGAGCGTGACAACGCTGACCTGGCTTATCAGGCCGCCGCCGCTGAGCGCACACTGCTAGAAACTAACCAGGCACGCAGCCAGCTAAAGCGTCTGGGCATTGAGGTGGTGGAGTCAGCTCCGGCCACTTTGGCTCCCGCTTTGGCTGACACTTACCTGGCTCTTAAGGCCGCTGGCCGCCTCTAGAGCGGCGCAGTTAGCCAAGCGTGAGCTCCACTTAGTCAAGCGCAAGCCCCACCGCGCATCCGCTAGAGCGCATCCGCCGCTCTGCGCGGCCGCAGACATGGCCCGCCCCTGATGGGGCGGGCCTGAATGTTTGGGGCGGGCCTGAATGTTTTAGGCCTGGGGGTTAGGCTACAGGTTTAGGCCCGGGGGTTAGGCCTGGGCGGCGTAGGCGCCGATTTGGCTTGGGTCTAGGTCGCCGTCGTCGCCTTGCAAAGCCGCACGGCGCCCCAAAATGAAGGTATAAGCCCACAAGCCCACAGCCGCACTGGCCCCCAGCGTAATCTTGATCCATAGCGGCAGATCCGAGGGGGTAACAAAGCCTTCCAAAGCCCCGGCCACAGCCAAGGCGGCAGTTAGGGAGATAACCGCTGAAACCAGCACGCGCCCTTCCTGGGCTAGGGCTTGGCCGCGAGTGCGCCTGCCGGGCACCAGCATGGTCCAAAACAGGCGCAGCCCCACCCCGCCGCTCATAAATACGCAGCTAAGTTCTAGCAGGCCGTGGGGGCTTATGTAGGCAAAGAATTTACCGATTTCGCCCTGCTCACTCATCACCGCGCCCATTAGCCCAACATTTAAAGCATTTTGCCATTGCACCAAGATCGGGAAAAAACCGGTCAGGCCGCTAATGATGCTGATGGCGGCCACGCGGGCGTTGTTGGTCCACACTTGGGAGGCAAACTCTGAATGGGCGTATTGAGAGTAGTAACCCACGAATTGACTTTGGGCAATAGAGCGGCGCGTAGCTGGAGGCACCAGGAGGTCAAAAACCGTCATATTGTTGAGCAGGTACAGCGCACAGATCAGCGACACTGCCAGGGACGCCACCATCACCCCAATTGAGAACCAGCGCGCCTTATATAGCCCCATAGGCATGGTGACGGTAACGAAGCGACGCACATTGGTGGCCCGCGCATTTTGGTGGTAGCCAATGCGTCCGCGTGCTCGTGACAGCAGGCGGCTGAGCTCCACAATTGCGTCAGGGTCGGGGGCTTGGCTGCGTACAGCGGAAAGCTGCTGGCCTACCTGACCGTAGAGCGAGATCAGCTCATCGGTTTCTTTGGCGCTGAGAATACGTTTGCTAGCTAGCTTGCCCAGACGTTCCCACTGGTCTTTATGAGATTGGCGCAGCGCATCTATATCCACCCGGGTACTCTTTTCTTGTGGAGACTTTGAACAGCTCATCGGAAAGAATGATCGTCCCTGAGCAGGTTATCACTGGTGAGGGCGTGGTGGTTGATATCGCCCCGGCGCCTTTGCCTACCCGCATGGGTTCAGCAGTGATTGACTATGCCGTATATTTCCTGGGTTTATCGTTCTCTCTGCGGCTTTTGTACACCGCTGTTAACCAATCGACTGTGTCTGCGGCGGTTTTGGCAACCTGCGTGGCGCTAATGCTGGCTTTTTGGCTGATTTTCATGCCGTGGCTGGTGGAGGTGCTCAGCCGAGGGCGTAGTTTAGGCCGGTTAGTTATGGGCTTGCGGATTGTGCGCGACGACGGCGGTCCGGCTCACCCTTATCAAAGCTTTGTACGGGCTATCTGTGCTCCCTTTGAAGTGCTGTTCACCACCGGGATAGTAGCCGTGGTGGTGATGTTGTTTTCTAAGCGTTCCAAGCGTGTTGGTGACATTCTGGCGGGCACCTATGCCGCCCAAGAGGACAATATTATTACCTCTCCCCCGGTACTGATCATGCCCCCTGAGCTGCGTTATTGGGCGCGTGGAGCGGATATTCGCGAACTGCCCACCCACCTGTCGCTTTCGGCCTACACCTTCTTGCAGCGCGCCTCCAGCTTGGATCTGCGCCACCGGGCCTCCCTGGGGCAGGCTTTAGCTGATCAGGTCTCTGGTTTGGTTTCTCCTCCGCCCCCGCCACACACGCATCCGGAACGGCTACTAGCTGCGGTTTTGGTGGAGCGGCGTGACAGGGAGTATTTCTTGAATTTGCAACGCGAACGCCGCCACCAACAGCAACAGTCAGCGGCGGCGCAGCTTCCTTACGGTTTAGGCACTCTATAGGCGCTTTTAGCGCGGCAGCAGCATGGCCACCCCGTCACGTACCGGGTAGGCTCGCGTAGCTTCGCGGTTAACCAGGTAGTAGTCGGCGCCAGGGGCCTGTACCTGCACGCTGCCAGATTCAGGGGCTGCCTGTAGCGAGCCAAGCCCGGGCACCAGCAGCACTGTGGGGGGCATGTGCTCGGCGTCGGTTAGCGGTGAAACATCCACCGGGTCACGCAGCAACTCACGCAGCCAAGGGGCAATCTGGCTCATCAGCCCTCCTTTTCGCCCTTTAACAGGCGCAGATGCGAACGCCGGGTAACCTCAGTGGCTGAGCGCGGGTTACGCAGATCCGCCGGCATAGAGCTGCGGGCGCGGTCTACTGCCTCAGAGCGTTTAGGTGAACGCCGCGACGCCGCCCGCACCGCCTCAGCTAGCGCGTCTAGATCATCTGGAGTAGGCGGGGCCGGCTCAAACTCGGTCACCAGGCGCACCACCTGCCACTGGCGCGGAGCCGTGAAAGATTCCACGTGTACCTCGCACAGGTCATAGGCCTGTGGATCTGCCTCCACCGACAGCGGCCCAATCACAATAGTTGAGTCCGCATAGTTGGAGGTCAACGTAGCTACCGCATTACGCCCGCAACCGGGGCGGCGGCACTTTCTGCCTCGCACTTGTGTTACACCAGCTTCTCTTGGCCGTCTGCCTTGAGGCTGTCAACAATTGCCTTAACCTGCTGCGCGTGTGCCGGGTCTGCCACCAGTAGGGCGTCAGGGGTGTCCACAACCACCAGGTTGGGTACGCCCAGTAGCGCCACTAGACGTCCGCCAGAGCTAGCCACCAGGGCGCCGTCGGAATCTACGTTACGCACCTGAGCGGTGCCAGAAAGATCTAGCTGCTTAACCCCCGCGCCAGTGCCCTGCTTGGCGGCCGGGATCAGCTCAATGAGGGCATCAAAGCCACCTACGTCATCCCAGCCCATAGCAGCAGGCACCACGGCTACGCCACCAGCGACCGCTACCGGTTCAGCAATAGCGTGGTCAATGGCGATTTTTTCCAGGCCTGGCCAGGTGGCAGCCAGTACCTCTTCACGCTGCGGGGTGTCCCAAGCCTTAGCGATAGCCTCAATACCTGCAGCCAGAGCCGGCTTGGTGGTGGCCAGGTGATCTAGCAAAACCCCAGCCTTAACCACAAACATGCCCGCATTCCAGCGGTAGTCACCGCTAGCCAGGTAGGCGGCGGCAGTCTCAGCGTCTGGCTTTTCCGTAAAGCCAGCCACCGCGCGGCCACTGGGAGCGCCGGGCACAGTAATGGGCTCAGCGCAGTGAATGTAACCAAAAGCAGTAGAAGGACCGCTAGCTTCGATCCCAATAGTGACCACATATCCGGCCAGGGCCAGCTCAGCAGCCTCTAGCACAGCCGCGTGGAAAGCAGACTCATCAGCAATAGTTTGGTCGGCGGCAAAAGAACCCACCACAGCGTCGCGACCATTGCGGTTAGCGATCACTGCCGCTGCCAGGCCAATAGCGGCCATAGAGTCACGCGGGGCCGGCTCAGCAATTAGCTGCTCACGGTCAAGCTCAGGTAGCTGGTCAGCTACCGCAGCCACATGGGCGATACCGGTTACCACAGTAATCGAGTCAGATACCGGAGCCAGACGGGCCACAGTCCCCTGCAGCAGGGAGTGACCAGCGCCGGTCAGGTCAAGGAGAAACTTCGGGCGCTCACGACGCGAAAGCGGCCACAAGCGGGTGCCGGCTCCACCGGCAGGGATGATGGCGTGGATTTGGGTCATAGACCAAGCCTAGCGGGTTTAGCTGCCAGTTAAAGCCGCGCCACCCGGGGCAGTTTCAGCTGTACTTTTCTCTTTAGTAGCAATCGCCATCCAGGCGCTGGTGTAAAGCAGCACCATGGCCGCTGCGTGCATCCAAATAAGCAGCACCACAACCGTCGAAAACGAGCCTAGCAGCGGATTTACAGTGCCAGAGGCCAATCCCTTACTGCCCACCAGACGCAGCACTGTCATCACGCCGGCTCCGGCAAAAGAGCCAATTAGTAATACTCGCCGGCGCACCTCAACCTTGGCGAGTATAACTATTGCAGTTAACACGCCGCCGTCGACAATAAAACCCAGCCCATAAGCAAACAGCTGCAACAGCGAAGTGGAGCCAGGAATATGCAAGTAGCTATCAAGCTGGGAGTGCAGCGCCACCGCCAAAGCCAGGGCCGCTGAGCTCACACTCACCCCAATAACCACCACCAGCACCATGGCGGCGTCACGCAAACGCAAAGCCACAAAATTTGCGCGCAAAACCGGGGCTGAAAACATTGCCCGCACCCCGCCGCGCAAAACCGCCGGAATTTCCAGGGCCGTAGCCACCAACGTCACCGTGCCAATAAAGGCAGCTATCCCAATACCCTGATTTAGCTCCAGTTGATCCAAACGCACCAGCCCCGAGCTAGAGCCATCAGAAATAACCCCCGGCAGGGCATGGCTAAGCGTTTTAACCATGGCCGCGCGCCAAGCCGGAAACATGTCCGAAAGCTGCAGCAGCGAGGAAACCACAAGCGTCAGCGCCGCAAACAGGCTGACCAAGCCGGTATAGGCAATACCGGCCGCCAAAATCGTCCCGCGTTCAGCCTTAAAACGCGCATAGGCTCGCCCAAACGTGGTGGCCTGCCAGCGGGCATAAACCGCTTTACAGGCCACCACAATTTTACGGATAGTTAACACTAGATACGGCCCATACCCGGGGGACGCAAATCCCCAGGGCCCCCATAGTTACCGCCAGGGGTAACAATCGTGCCGCTGTGACCAGCGATGATATCTAGCGCATCTTCCAGGCGGCCAATTGCAGCCATATCCCCAGTTAGCTCCACGAAACGGCAAGCTGCCTCCACCTTGGGGCCCATAGAGCCAGCGGGCAGACCCATTTCGCGCAGACGCATCGGGGTGGCGCGCTTAACCATACGGGCATGGGCAGTGCCGTAGCCTTCGTAGACACCGTCTACGTCGGTGAGGATGATCAGCGCATCAGCTTCCAGGTCTTCAGCTAGCACCGCAGCGGTTAGATCCTTGTCAATAACCGCCTCGGCGCCTTGCAGCTGACCCTTCTCGTTACGGATCACAGGCACGCCGCCGCCACCAGCACAAATCACCACTGCCCCAGAGTTAACCAGGTTGCGGATCAGGCGGGTTTCAATCACTCGCTGCGGGGCGGGGCTACCCACCACACGGCGGAAGTGCTCGCCGTCGGCCTTAACTACCCAGCCGCGCTCGCGGGCAATGCGCTTGGCGGTTTCCTCGTCATAAACCTCGCCCACGAACTTAGTGGGGTTGGCAAAGGCGGGGTCTCCAGAGAGCACCAGGGTTTGGCACACCATGGTGGCCACCTGGCGCCCGGGCAGGGCATTTTGCATGGCTTGCAGCAGCCAGTAACCGATCATGCCCTGGGTTTCAGCGCCCAGCGTGTCTAGCGGGTAGGCGCGGCTAAGGCGCTCGTCATTGGCACTTTCCAGGGCCAAGACACCCACCTGGGGGCCGTTACCGTGGGTGATGATCAGCTCGTGCTCGTTAGCTAGCTTGGCCAGTTGGGCCGCAGCTAGCTGCACATTAGCAATCTGGATGTCGGCGTCGGGCTTGTCGCCGCGACGCAGCAGGGCGTTACCGCCCAGGGCAACCACAATGCGCAAAGGTCACTCCCCTAGGGTGGCCACCATAACGGCCTTGATAGTGTGCATACGGTTTTCGGCCTGGTCAAAGGCGATGTTCACGTCGCTTTCGAACACGTCGTTGGTAACCTCAAGGGCGTCCAGGCCGGTCTTTTCGTAGATGTCGCGGCCCACGGTGGTGTTTAGGTCGTGGAAGGCGGGCAGGCAGTGTAGGAACTTCACGTTGGGGTTGCCGGTCTTGGCTACCAGCTGCGCGTTAACCTGGTAGGGCAGTAGCAGCTTGATGCGCTCGTCCCAAACTTCCTTGGGCTCACCCATGGATACCCACACGTCGGTGTAGAGGAAGTCAACGCCCTTAACGCCTTCTTCTACATTGTCGGTGATGGTGATGCGGGCGCCGGTGGTCTTGGCGATTTCGCGGGCGGCCTCAACTACCTCGTCAGAGTTCTGTAGCTCGGTGGGGGCCACCATGCGCACGTCCATGCCCATCATGGCGCCGGAAACTAGCAGTGAGTTGGCTACGTTGTTGCGGGCGTCGCCTAGGTAGGCGAAAGCTACCTCGCTTAGGGGCTTGTCAGAGTGCTCGATCATGGTCAGCTGGTCGGCCAGCATCTGGGTGGGGTGCCAGTCGTCGGTTAGACCGTTCCATACGGGCACGCCAGAGAGCTGGGCTAGCTGGTCTACGTTGGACTGCTTGTCGCCACGGTATTCGATGCCGTCATAGAAGCGGCCTAGTACGCGGGCGGTGTCGGCTACGGATTCCTTGTGACCGATCTGGGAACCGGTGGGCTCCAGGTAGGTTACGTTTGCACCCTGGTCGTAAGCGCCAACCTCGAAGGAGCAGCGGGTACGAGTGGAGGTCTTTTCGAAGATCAGGGCGATGTTCTTGCCCTTGAGGTGCTGGACCTCGCGGCCTTCCTTCTTGGCAGCCTTGAGCTCAGCGGCCAGGTCTAGCAGGCCACGCCACTCTTCGGGGGTGAAGTCTAGTTCGCGCAGGAAGGAACGACCGTGCAGGGGGTATGCCATGAGTGGCTTCTCCGTTTCTTTGGCTTTATAGGGTTTGGATTGGTCTAGGGGTGGATTGTGGCCAGTTTTTTACGACGACGCCGCCAGGCGCTTGGCCTTTAACGCCCGGGCGGGTGGTTAGCCGGTTATGCCCGCTCGGTGGCCCGATTGACGGGCCACTAACTGGACTTAGACCGGCTGGCGCAGGGTCGGGCAGCTCATGCAACGCGGGCCACCACGACCACGGCCGAGCTCACTGCCAGGTACGGTGAGCACCTCCAGGCCGCGACTTTGTAGGTAGGTGTTGGTGGCCACGTTACGTTCGTAAGTGACTACGGTGCCAGGGGAAATGGTTAGACAGTTGTTTGCGTCGTCCCACTGCTCACGGGCAGCAGCTAGGGAGTCTTGCGGGGTGGTTAGCACCTCAATGTCGGCTAGGCCCAGGGCGCGAGCGATGACATGGTGCATGTCTTCAGCTGGGTGGGAGACGATAGCTGGGTGCTTGGGGTCCGGTCCGGGGGTGATCACCAGCGAGGGGCGCATACCCAGACCCGCGTATTTGGTGAAGGTACCCTGGTTGATCATGGTCATGACCGTGTCTAGGTGCATCTGCGAGCGCACCTTGGGCATGTCTAGGGCCACAATTCGGTTTACCTTGCCTGAGGCAAACAGTTTGCTGGCCAGGATTTCTACACCTTGGGTGGTGGAGCGTTCACCTAGACCGATTAGTACTGCGCCGTTGCCAATAACCAGTACGTCTCCACCTTCGACGGCGCCGGTGCCGTTCATGGAACCAAGTTAAATACGGGGAATTCTTCGTTAGCAAACAGTGGGTGCCAACGGTAGATTGCCTGGTAGTTAACGGTTTCACGGCGTCGGGCCGGCAGGCGCATGGAGTTAATGGATACGCCGTTATAGATCCAGCAGGAGGTGTCGCGGGTAAAGAGGTGGTTTACCAGCGGCTCTAGGACTAGATCGTCGCCGTCCATGCCAGCAATTACTACTGAGGAGGGGACGCTAGTGTTTTCTAGTAGCTCGTTCTTGGTTAGGCCGGCCACCAAAATGCGGGCGAGTTCCTCGCTGGGCAGGGTGCTGAAGTGGCTGCGGATATTGTCTACAGCTAGCGGGCCGAAGGTGGCCGGGGTAAAGGTGTTTTCTAGTACGTGAGTGCGGGCTTCGCTGTTGTCTAGCGATTGGGCCAGCAGATCTTGCATATAAAGTACTTCGACGCCACGTGAGCGCAGTACGTTTGCGAATTTATCGTGTTCTTCCTGCGCTTCGGCTAGCCACAAAATGTCGTCAAAGAGCAGGTCGTCTTTGTTTTGTGGGGTCAGGCGCTTCATCTCGTCACCAGGGCGGTGCAAGATAACTTGTTCTAGGCGACCAATTTCCGACTCAACAGCTAGAGCCATTTGCATCACTCCTCGGGATTTGACTGTGCCCATAGATACGCTCAGCTCGTCACTGTTTGCACGTTAACGAGGCTTCGACACATGCATTAAGGCCGCATTCCTAGGGCATTATATGTTGCCTCTTCGACCCTAACCAAGAGCCCAACTAAGTCAAACTCTTTGAACTTATAAAGCCAACAAGAAGCAACAATATGGCAAAATATCTACCGTGAGTGACAATACCGGAACCCCCATGCTGGCCCGCCAACGCCAGGACTTCATCATGGATTTAGTTACGCGCAATGGTGGCGTGCGCGTGGCAGAAGTAGTTGAGGCACTGGGCATCTCTGAGATGACTGTGCGCCGCGACATTACTGAGCTGGTTAGCGCCGGCCTAGTAGAGCGCGTCCACGGCGGCGCGGTAGCCGCTGGGCCCAGCTCTATGGAGCCGCGTTTTGCCACTAAATCTGAGCAGCACACCAATGAAAAACGCCAGATTGCGCTAGCTGCCGCTAAGCTCGTACGCCCCCAGGATTCTTTGGCCCTCTCTGGAGGCACCACCACTTTGGCAGTGGCACGCGCCCTAACTGAGTTGGAACATTTTCCAACTTTGACCATCATTACTAACTCGCTACCAGCAGCTAATTTGCTGTTCGACGCCGCAGATACGGCCCGCGAGCAGGGCCACCCCGCCCCCACCGTGATTTTGATTGGTGGTGAGCGCACCCCTTCTGCTGCCTTGGTGGGGCTGACCGGGATTGATGCGCTCTCTTCGCTACGCGTGGAATGGTCATTTATGGGTACTCACGCTTTCGATGCGCGTGTAGGTTTGATGACCCCGAACCTCTCCGAGGCTGCCACTAACCGTGCGCTGGTGCGTTGCGCGCGCACCACGGTGGCGGTTATGGACGTCTCTAAGTGGGATGCGCTCGGTCTGCAATGCTTCTGCTCCCTCGATGACCTGGATGTTTTGATCACCGACCGCTCACCTGAGCCCCAGACCGTGGCCCACCTGGAAGACCACGGCATCACGCTAACCATCGCGGATTAACTACTAGTGCAGGCTAACTACTAGCCTGGACTGACCATATATAAAGGAGCAACGATGCTAAACCTGCCCGCTTTGAGCTTTAGTCAGGGCGCTAAGGGTGCCACAGATTTGTTTGTGGCTACCTTTGGCAGCCAGCCTGAGGGCGTGTGGCAAGCCCCTGGGCGCGTCAATGTTATTGGCGAACACACTGACTACAACGGCGGCCTGGCCTTCCCAATTGCCTTACCGCACCGCGCTTTTGTGGCTTTGAGCCGGCGCCCAGACCGCCTGGTACGCCTGGTTTCTTCAGCCGACCCTAGCGATGTGGTGAGCTTGGATTTGGATCAGGTGGCCCCTAAAGGCGAAAACGGCGAGGTTAGCGGCTGGGCTGCTTACCTGGTGGGTGTGGCTTGGGCACTGGAGCAAGATGGTTTGGGTCCGCTACCAGGCTTCGATATTGCTCTAGAGTCTTGCGTGCCACTGGGGGCGGGTTTGTCTTCTTCTGCCGCTTTGGAATGCGCGGTGGCGGTAGCTCTCGACGACGTCGCCGGGCTGGCTTTGGCTGGTCCAGCCGATAACCCCTCGGATGTGGGCCGCGAGCGCCTAGCTCGGCTGTGCTGTTTGGCTGAAAATAAGATTGCTGGCGCCCCTACTGGCGGGCTAGATCAGGCAGCGTCGCTGCGGTGCCGCGCTGGACATGCTTTAGCGCTAGATTGCACTGATTTTTCTGCTGAGCAGGTACCTTTTAACTTGAGCGAGTCGGGTTTGAGCCTGCTGGTGATTGACACTCGCGCCCCACACGCACTGGTTGATGGCCAATACGCGGCGCGTCGCAGTAGCTGCGAGCAGGCTGCAAAGCTGTTGGAAGTGGAGCTTTTGGCTGATTTGGATCCTGAGCAGCTTGACTACAACCTGGAGCTGCTAGCGCAAAGCGCTCGCGAGCAGGGCCTAGAGCAGCAGGTGGACACTTTGGTGCGTCGCACGCGCCATGTGGTTAGCGAGATTGAGCGTACGGAAAAGCTCATTGAGCTGCTGCAAACTCAAGATTTAACTGATGCGGCCGCACTAGCTGAGGTTGGCCAGTTGATGAATGCTTCGCATGACTCGCTGCGCTATGACTATGAAGTGACTGTAGGCGAGTTGGATACTGCGGTTGAGGCAGCCCGCGCTGCTGGAGCTATTGGGGCGCGTATGACTGGCGGTGGGTTTGGTGGCTCTGCCATTGCCTTAGTACACACCCAGGAGTTGGAGCAGGTAGCCCAGGCTATTGCGCAGGCCTTCGCTAAGGCTGGTTACCGCGAGCCGGCCTTTTTGCAGGCCGAGCCCGGCCCGGGAGCCGGCAGCTTAGACTGAATCGAGCTAATCGAGCTCTCCGTAATAGTGCATACGTGCACTATCATGGATTTATGGCTCGGTTTCGGCGGGAAGATGCGCCGTCCCTGGTACGTGAGGCACGTAGGGACGCGTCTCTTACGCAGGCAGAGCTGGCGGGGTTGACCGGAATGAGTCAGTCAACCCTTGCACAGATTGAGTCTGGTAAGCGGGCTGTGTCTGCTGAAATGCTTGAGCGTATCTTGCGTATGGCAGACTATCGGCCCTCTGTGCCACTGGCCCGCCATGCTTCCTCGATTGGTAGCTACGCCAAGGAACGAGGCCTTGAGGCTCTGCGTGTCTTTGGCTCTATCGTTCAGGGAACGGATGGCTTCGAGTCGGATATTGATCTGATCGGCACTCCGAGCCGTGATTTATCGCTGTTTGAGTTGGCGGATATCGCCGCATACACAAGCGAGCTAACCGGTTTTTCCTGTCGAGGTCCACACGGACACACATGTGCCTGCAGCCTTGCAGCGGGCAATTAACGAAGCCGTGCCGGTTGAGAACTGTACTATTTGATGAACTTGCTTGCCAGGGCTATGTACTTGCTTTACTTCCCGGCTTTGCAAGCTCCACGTGCCCAACTGCGCTGCAACCAACTCCGGAAATTTCTTACTAATATCCCGCAAGGCATTTCCCACAGACCTGCGAACGTACTCGCTGCTATCACTTCGAAGCCGCGATAATCTCTCGATTGCTTCACATGGGTTATCTCTGAAGTACGGACGACTCGTCCAAATCCGTAAACCTTCAGTAACGGCTCGCCGCACATGTGGGCGAGCATCATTCAACCACTCGTCGATAACACCCAGTGCTTGCTCATATCCCCTGGTCGCACAGAACTCATCGACGGCTTTTGGCAGAACCTCTTGAACCCTCCAATTGTCATCTTTGGAGACTTCATCTCTGAGGAAGTTTAAAATCTCTTCCTCTTGTGACAGGTGTCCTAGCAGGAATACTGCATACATACGCACCTGGTAAACCTGGGACCGATAAGCCAGGTGGGCAAGTGCCTTAGCGTGTTCTCGGTCAAATGAGTGGTAGTCAGCCTGGGCGCGCCGCTGCTCTTCTTTGAAGCCTCTCTCAATAAGCGCGAGCTCACGTTCTAGCTGTGCGACATACTCGTTCATAGAAATTTGTGCCTCTCAGAACAAAACCTCACAAGCTGCCTCCAGGATACGCCGGTAGAGGCGTTAATAAGTGGTGGTGGCGCAGCCAAAGGCTGCGCCACCACCACTATTGTGTGTAGCTGCTTTGCAGGCGCCGCCTAGCGGCGCTAGCTTGTAGCTGTATCCAGTTAAGTAGCGCTAAGCAGGCGCTCACTTCTTCTGGTATACGCGCACGTAGTCAACACTCATGTCCTGACCGTTGACATACTGCCTTTCAATGTAGCCACCAGCCGGGTTGTAGTGCCCCTCCAGGAAGTTACCGCCTACACCGTGGTTAAGCAGCAGGTAGAACTCCTTGTCAAAGGGCATGAAACCATTGGAGTGAGTGCCGCGCAGCGGACTCTTGATCTCGTGGGTCTTTACGCCATCAATGTAGTAGGTAAGCTTATTGGGCTCCCACAGCAGACCGTAGGTGTGGTAGCCATCTTGGGTGTTGATCCCAAAGTGCTTCTTGTTCCAGTTGTTGGACTGGTCGCGCTTACCCTTGTCCTTGTTAAACCAGTGCGCGGTGGACTGCACAAACTGGGGGTCGTAGCCCTTGGATTCAAAGACGTCAATTTCACCAGAGTGCGGCCAGTCCCCATAAGTCTTGTCCTGGGCCAGCAGCCAGAAGCTAGACCAGGAAGAGTGGCCCTTAGGCAGCTTGATACGGGCCTCGTAGTAGCCGTACTTGAAGTGCTGCTTGTCGCGCGAGCGCAGCATGGCAGAGGTGTAACGGCGGGTCTGAATGCAGTTTTTGCCAGTCTTAACCTTCTGGCCACCACATACGTTAGTCTTTACGCCACCCTTCTCGTAGTAGGCCACCAGGTGTAGCGAGCCACCCTTAACGTAAAGGTTACGGGGCTGGTCCTTGTAAACCATCTGCATATTGTCGCCCCAGGCGCCAGTGGCAGGGGTCCAGTTGCTGGCGTTTAGCGAATTGCCCTCAAACTCATCACTCCACACCAGGCGGTACCTGGCAGGCACATAGGGGCTGTTGGCAGCCTGAGCTTCCTGGGGGCCCACCAGGTTCAGACCAGCCACAGCAGTAACCAGTGCCGTCAATGCTGCAAACTTGCGCAGCCAACCTCGGCGCAACACACGCTTCTGCTTCACTTAAATCTCCATCATCATCTAACCACAGTCACCAGCCTGTGGCACTTGGCGTAAAAACGACCAGAAAAACTTGATCGCCGCGTTATGGAAATGAGATTAAAGTTGGTTTCTGCATGGATCCTGGGAAACTTTGACGACTATTCTGAGGTGGGGATACATCCCCATGCCCAACCCATCAAGTAAAATTCTCATTAGTACTTACGTCCCGAATAGGTAAGGATGCCCATCATGAAGCGTTACTTACTAACTGGTTTTAAAAAGTTCTGCTGGCCCTGGTTGTGACAGCAGCGCTAGTAAAACTCGCATTCTTTCCAGACAGCGAGCAAACCACGCCCACCGCAGCGCAAACAGGTTTTTCAGTTAGCACCCCGCTAGTTACCGTCACCAAAGCTGACGTTAAATCCGCCGTCGACATTGACGGCCAAGTAGTTGCCGACGCCCCCACCCAAGTGCCAGCCACCTCCGTGGGCACCGTAGCGCGCCTCTACTTTGACAACGGCGCTGCGGTTACCTCCGGTGAACCCATCTTGACCATCAAGAAAACCGAAACCGTAACCACCACCGACAACGGCTCTAATGGATCCAACGGCGCAAACGGCTCTAGTGACTCTAAGGGGGCCAACGGCTCTGCAGACTCTTCAGATTCAGACTCCAAAGCCGACACCACCCCCAAAACCACCGAAAAAGTCACCTACGTTGATGTCTACGCCCCTACCACCGGCACCATCAATTACTCGGTGATTAAAGACCAAGAAACCACGGTAGGTACCTCCATCGCTTCTATCTCCACCGGTACCTACAGCGCCACCGGCACTATCAGCGCCGCTCAGCAGTACCAGCTGACCCAGGCCCCCACCAGCGCTACGCTCACCATCAAATCCGGGCCGGCGCCCTTTGCCTGCGGCAACCTAAAAATCGGCACTGGGACAGCCAGTTCCCCAACTAACTCCACCGCTGCCCCCAAAGACAGCGCCGATACCTCCAGTGGCGACGCCACCACCGTACAGGTACGTTGCGCCGTCCCCGCAGACAAGAAAGTATTTCCGGGCCTGAAAGCCACCATTTCGATCGCCGTCGGCGAAGCTAAAGGGGCCCTAACCGTGCCCCTAACCGCCGTGCAAGGCAACTACGCAACCGGCAAGGTATGGCTTGTGCCAGACCCAACCAAACCCACCAAAACCGTAGAAACCACCGTCAAACTGGGCATTAACGACGGCAACCAGATCGTAGTAACCTCCGGGCTTAAAGAAGGCGACTCCATCTTGCAGTTCGTGCCCGGCCAAGACGTAGACAAAACCGGCAAACCCAACAGCTGCGACCCTGACGGGACCTGCTATGACTCAGCCGGTAAGGAAATTAAGTGAGCGCCCTGATCGAGCTGGAGTCAATCGCCCGCTCCTTCATAGTTGACGACGCCGAACTGAAAATCCTCACCGACATCAACCTGCGCGTTGAGGCCGGCCAACACGTTGCCATTGTGGGGCGCTCAGGTACTGGTAAATCCACCCTGCTCAACATCATCGGCATGTTGGATACCCCCTCCAGCGGCGAATACCGCTTTAACGGCTCCAGTGTGAACCGGCTAGGTGAAGCTGCCCGCGCCAAGTACGCGGACGCGGATTTGGGTTCATTTTCCAATCCTTCAACCTCATCAACGGGCTAACCACCACCGAAAACGTCTACACCCCGCTGCTCTACGCCAGCGGCTCACAGTTTTGGACCCGCAACACCCGTGCCAAGCAGCTGCTTGAAGCAGTGGGGCTGGAAAGCAAAATAGACCAATCCATTGAGCGTCTCTCCGGCGGTGAGCAGCAGCGGGTAGCTATCGCCCGCGCCCTAAGCCGTCGTCCCCAGGTGATCTTGGCTGACGAGCCCACCGGCGCCCTGGATGTACACACCGCCGCCAGTGTTATGGATCTACTTGAAAAACAGTGCCATGAAAGCGGGGCGGCGCTAATCGTAATCACCCATGATCTGGCTGTAGCCGCCCGCGCCCAAATGGCCTACCAGCTAGCAGACGGGTGCCTGCACCCAATTGATATCAGACAGGGGCTGGCATGAGCGTAATTATTGGTTCCCTCATTGAAGCCTGGACCCAGCTGCGTATCTCTAAACTGCGTGTGCTGCTGTCCCTGGTGGGTGTGGCCGCCTCCGTGGCCGCCATGACCTTCGTAATTGCGCTCGGGCAAGTCTCAGTCATAGTCATCCAAAACGAAATGGCCCGCTACTCCGGTTACCCCGGCACAGTTACCGTACAGGTAAACCCCAGCAGCGGTGAAAGCGACACCACTGACGAAAGCCAAGCCACCAACTCTGACAGCGCGGGTGGGGTAACCCAGCAGGCCAGCGCCTCCCAAGCCCACAAAGTCTCCAAATCCATGAACGACTTTGTTAAGCGCTACAAGGTGCAGGCCGCCACCACCTCCTATGAAACCAACATCAGGTTCATGTTCCCCTTTGGCCCCCAACGGGTAAACACCACCGTGGTCAGTGCCAGCTACAACAAGGTGGTGCCAGTGAACCTGTCACAGGGGCGCTGGTTTAGCCAGGCAGACACTAAAAACCTGGCAACCCCCATCGTGGTAAATAAGGCGTTCGCGAAAGAACTGGGCATTGAAACCCTCAGCGCCCCCTTCACCGTGCAGTCTTTCACCCCTTCACGCACTTCCTTCACGATTGTGGGTATCACTGCGGATAAAGACTCACCTAACTGCTACGACGACGAAAACGGCAAGCAGGTGTGCACCCAGGAATACAAGGCCTATGCCTTGCGTGATCCTTTTGAAGCTAGCCTTACCGACGCCGCCACCGCGCCCGTGCCCACGTTAAGTATGTATGTGGGTCGCGACCAGGTCAGCAAAATGCAGGCCCTGGCTAAACGCGAATTTGGGGCCCAGTTTGGCGCCAAAACCCTACAGGTCAACTCCAATATTGATACTGCCGCCAGCAATAGCTCCATGCGTACCTTCACCATGGTGGTCTCCGCTGCCGGCGTGTTCATGATGGTGCTAGGTGCGCTGGGGCTGATCAACGTCTCTATTGTGACCGTGCGTCAACGTATCCATGAGATCGGGGTGCGCCGCGCCTTTGGGGCCAGCAGTTGGCGTATTTTCTTCTCAATCATGCTCGAATCGGTGGTGGCCACGGTGGTGGCCGGCATAGTGGGTATTGCGATATCTATCCTGGCGCTACGGTTTGTGCCGCTCGGCCCAATCTTGGGGATCCAAGCCGATGTGCCCACCCCCGCCTACCCCTTCAGCGCTGCCATAATCGGTTTAGCTGCAGCCACCGGCGTGGGCGCCCTGGCAGGTATCATCCCCGCCTGGGTAGCTATGCGCATCAAACCCATTGACGCCATCCGCTTCTAAAGCAGACCAAAACACTAAGCGCGCGCCGGGCGGCGCGCGCTTAGGTTTAGTTGGTGCCCGTCCAGGGGTGCATAAATGCGGCCAGGGCTGCGCACCCAGCGATGGCCGTGATGGCCGCTCTAGCTTTCTAGGGCGTAGCTAACCTCCAGCGGAGCGTGGTCTGACCAACGCTCCGCGTAGCTTGGCGCGCGGCCAATACTGAAATCTTGTGCCTGCCCCGCCAGGGCCGGGGTGGCCACCTGGTAGTCAATACGCCAACCAGTGTTGTTATCAAAAGCCTTACCGCGCTGAGACCACCAAGTGTAAGGCCCCTGCGCATCTGGCCCAGCCAGTTGGCGCTGCACATCCACCCAACCCTGGCTAAACCAACCCTCCAGGTGGGCGATTTCCTCATCCAACACACCTGCAGTCTTGTTGTGGTTAGGCTTCCAGTTCTTAATGTCCTTCTCGCTACGCACCACATTAAGATCACCCGCCATTAGCGCCTGCGGCCCACCTGCAGCAGCACGCTCAAACAGCTGACTCATGCGCTCATCAACCAACTCCAGGTGAGCATACTTCTGCTCCATCTTGGGGGTACCCACCTCGCCAGAGTGAATATAGGCGCTAACCACCGTCAGCTGCTGGCCAGTGGGCAAAACCAAATCCGCCTCCAACCAACGCCCCGAATCGACGTCGGGCTCCAAAGTACCAGGGCGAGCCACGCCGTCGCGCACCTGCGCCACCTGGATGCCACTACCCTCACGCACCGCAACCGCCACGCCCGCGCGGCCCTTAATCCGGCACGGCAACACGTGGGCCTCATAGCCGGGCAGCAAACCCGCCGCAATCTCACTATCAGCACGCACCTCCTGCAACAGCAACACCTGCGGGGCGCTTTGCTCCAGCCACTGGCCCATACCTTTACGGGCAGCGGCCCGAATCCCATTAACGTTGACGGTAACAATACGCATAAACCAAGAATAGCTAAGCCCGCCCTAACCAGGGTGGTAGACCCGGCGGGCGCAGTTAATGCGGTGACTAATCCGGCCTGGGAGCAAATGTGACGGCAGGCTCAGCAGGCAAACAGTTCGCGGACTAATAGGACCCACGCAGGCGGCAAATAGGGCGCCAAGCCCCGCGCGCTTAACCACCTACACACTTAAACGCGATAATTAACCCAAACCAGCCACCCAGCTAAGGAACAAAACATGCGCGGAATTCATGCCTATATCAGTGGACGCGTGCAAGGCGTGGGCTTTCGCTACAGCTGCCACCAAGAAGCCCTCAAATATCAGCTCTCCGGCAGCGTCCGTAATCTCGACGACGGCCGAGTTGAGGTATGGGCCGCCGGTGACAGTGAACTAATGGCTAGTTCATCACCTGGCTAGGGCGAGGTCCACGCTGGGCTCATGTTACCGATGTGGAGCTACGCGAGTTAAGCGAAATACAAACCGAACTGCTACGCCGCCAAGGCGAATTCAAATACGGCAACTAAGCTAGCGCGGGCAAGCACAGCCGGGCACAAAACCTGCGCGAAAGCGCGGTAGGATCGCATCCATGCGACAGCATCACCAGGCCTCCTTCGAAGACCTACCCATCGACGAGGACTACCGCACTCCCCCGCGCTCGCGGCGTCGGCTCTGGGTAGGGGTATCCATCACCATAATTGCGGCGTTATGCCCGCTACTGGCGCAGCTGCCCGTACTAAACAACCTGGTCACTACGCTTTGGCTAGTTTCTCTTCCGCTGTGCTTTGTGGGGGTCGCGCTAATCACCTCCTACCTGCACCACCGCTACAACAAGCCCTAAAGGCCAGCATTGCAGCTGGCCTTTAGGGATTTATCTGATTAAGACGGTTGCAGCTAGCTCGCTAAGTAGCCGGGTGTTTTCAACTGGTAACGCCTAGCTGGCAGCGGCTAGCTTGCAGTAGCTAACTGGCGTTGGGCAGTTTCCACCACATTAGCCAGTAGTAGCGCGCGAGTCATGGGGCCCACCCCGCCCGGGTTAGGCGACAGGGCACTAGCTACGTCGTCGACGCCGTCGGCCACATCCCCGCAGATACGGGCCTTACCGTCAACGCCAACCACGCGGCTGACCCCCACATCCAGCACCACCGCGCCAGGCTTGACCATATCGGGAGTAATAATCCCGGCCACCCCAGCGGCACTAATAATGATGTCTGCGCGGCGAGTGTGGCTGGCCAGATCACGCGTGCCCGTGTGGCAGATATCCACCGTGGCATTGACCTCGCGCCTACCCAGCAGCAAGCCAATCGAGCGCCCCACGGTGACCCCCCTACCCACCACGCAAATATCCTGGTTGGCCAAGGAAATACCGTTACGAACCAGCAGCTCAATACAGCCGCGCGGGGTGCAAGGCAGAGGCGAATCAATAGGACCACTGACCCGCAGCACCAGGCGCCCCAGGTTAGTGGGGTGCAAGCCGTCAGCATCCTTAGCCGGATCAATGCGCTCCAACACGGCGTTAGTGTCGATGCCGCGCGGCAAAGGCAGCTGCACAATATAGCCGGTGCAGGCAGGGTCAGCATTTAGCTGATCCACCGCCGCCTCAATCTGGGCCTGGGTAGCCTCAGCGGGCAGATCAACACGGATAGAGTTAATCCCCACCTCGGCGCAGTCGGCGTGCTTGCCGGCCACATACTTCACGCTACCAGGGTCGCTGCCCACCAGCAGCGTGCCCAGGCCGGGCACAACCCCCGCCGCACGCAGCTGCTCCACGCTAGCGCGCAGCTCAGCCTTAATCTGGCCGGCAATCAGCTTGCCATCCAGCACCCGCGCGCTACCGGCCCAAGGCGCCCTCACTGCACCAGACCCGGGTAGAGCGGGAAGGCCTTAGTCAGGTTAGTAACCCGCCCGCGCAGCGTCTCTAGCAGCTCCTGGCTGACGCTATCAGTGGCGCCAGCCTTAAGCACAGCCGCAATAATCTCAGCTACCTCACCAAACTCGGCGGCACCAAAGCCGCGCGTAGCCAAAGCCGGGGTGCCAATACGCAGGCCGGAGGTTACCCGCGGCGGGCGCGGGTCGAAAGGCACCGCGTTGCGGTTAACGGTGATGCCGATTTGTGCCAGCAGATCCTCAGCCTGTTGCCCGTCTAGCGCGCTGTCACGCAGGTCAACCAGCACCAGGTGCACGTCAGTGCCGCCGGTAACCACCTGGATGCCGGCGCTGCTAACGTCGTCAGCTAGCAGGCGCTGGGAGATCAGCTGCGCCCCCTCCAAGGTGCGACGCTGACGGTCCACAAATTCCTCAGTGCCCGCAGCCTTCATAGCCACCGCCTTAGCAGCAATCACGTGCATCAGCGGACCACCCTGCTGACCAGGGAACACTGCTGAGTTGAGCTTCTTACCCCACTGCTCACCCCGGTTAGACAGCAACATGCCCGAACGCGGCCCAGCCAGGGTCTTGTGCACGGTGGTGGAAACAACATCCGCATACGGCAGCGGTGAGGGGTGCAGCCCCGCCGCCACCAGCCCGGCAAAGTGGGCCATATCCACCCACAGGGCAGCGCCAACCTCGTCAGCAATCTCGCGGAAAGCCGCAAAGTCCAGGTGGCGCGGGTAAGCCGACCAGCCAGCAATAATCACGCTGGGCTTTTCAGCCTTAGCCACGGCGCGCACCTGATCCATTTCAATGCGCATCGATTCGCGATCAACCTCATAGGCGGTGGCGCGGTAAACCTTGCCGGAGAAGTTAATCCTCATGCCGTGGGTGAGGTGACCGCCGTGGGCTAGGCTCAGGCCCAAAATGGTGTCACCCGGCTGAGCCAGAGCGTGCAGCACGGCAGCGTTGGCCTGGGCCCCCGAGTGCGGTTGCACATTGACCCATTGGGCCCCAAAAACAGCTTTGGCGCGCTCAATGGCCAGGTTTTCGGCCTTGTCTACCTCCTCGCAGCCGCCGTAGTAGCGTCGGCCCGGGTAGCCTTCCGCGTATTTGTTGGTTAGTACGCTGCCTTGGGCCTGCAGTACTGCGCGGGGCACAAAGTTTTCACTGGCGATCATCTCTAAACCGTCGCGCTGGCGCTCCAGCTCCGCGTCAAGGATAGCTGCGATCTCAGGGTCGAATTCTTGCAGGGTCTGGTCTGTAAGTGACATGGTCCGCCTTAAGGTCTGGTTCGGTTTTAGGGGTTTAGCTGCGGTTTTGCTGCCAGTTTTGGCCAGGGCCACAGCTGCGGTTTTTAGGGTGTTTTTAGCCGACGACGGCGCGGCGACGGCACGAGTCCAGCCAAGCTTCGATTAGGGGCTGGTCTACTGCGGCAATTGCTGGTACCACCAAAATACCCGGGTCGGTAGCAAAGGCGCGCTGACGTGAAATCTGTATAGCAGCGATGCCGCCGCCACGGGCGGCGGCTACCCCGTTAATGGAGTCCTCCAGCACCACTGCGTTAGCGCGGCCTACCCCGAACTTGTGTAGTGCCAGTTCATAGGGTCCGGCCAGGGCTTGCCTAGCTCTGAGTCTTCACCGGAAACCACCAGGTCAACTACACCTAGTGCGTCAGCTACCGGTTCAATCACGCCGCGCGGCGAAGCCGAAACAATAGCAATCTTGATGCCGGCCTCATGTAGGGCATGCACTAGTTCCTGGGCGCCCGGCTCAAACGGGGGCGCTTCAGCAATGCGCTGAGCTACCTGCTTGGCCACAATCGCATAGAACTCATAGCCGCCGGCCAGGTCCTTTACTGTGCCCAGCTCCACCATCAAGTTGGCGGTAAAGTCACGTGAGGCTCCACGCATTTTTTCGCGGGTTTGCTGGTCAATGAGCACCCCTCGCTTTGCGCATTCTGAGCGCAAAAACTCTTCCCAGATGATCTCTGAATCCACCAGGGTGCCGTCCATGTCAAAAAGCACCGCTGCTAGGTTAGCCATGCGTGATCCTCACTTTAAATTGGGTGCTGACGTAGTCGCTATAGTCACATCTTAAAGGGCGCAGGCAATTTAACGCAGCAACTAAGCCGCTAATGCCTGCGCCCTTAAAACCAAGAACTACTTAACCAGCTGCGAACTACTTAACCAGCTGCCCGGCGCGGTACACCTCAACCGGGTTCAGGTCGCAGTCGGTTACCACCACGTCGGCAATCAGCCCGGCGGCTAGCTCGCCACGGGCGGGGTCACCTAGGATCTCGGCGCCCTGCACGCTGGCGGCGTAGACGGCGTCCTCTAGCGCCACCCCGCCGTGCCAGGTGGTGCGTACGACGTCGATCAGGTGCGCAGTGCCGCCCGCAATCGCCCCGCCTTCGGTTAGGCGAGCTACGCCGTCGGCCACAGTAACCGGCTGGGAACCGAGCACATAGGAGCCGTCAGCCATACCCGCCGCAGCCATAGCGTCAGTGATCAGCACCAGGTTGGCTGGGCCCAGAGTGTCGAATAGGTCGCGCACGATAGCTGGCGCCAGGTGTACGCCGTCGCCAATGAGCTCAGCAATAACCTCGCCGCGTTGGGCACCAGCCACCACCTCGGGCACAGGACCAGGGTCACGGTGGTGGATGGGACGCATCCCGTTAAACAGGTGGGTGGCGGTGGCGCGCTCTGAACGCACCGGCTTGTCGGTGGCTAGACGCGACCAAATACGCCGGTCAGTTTCTTCCAGGCAGCGGCGTACCGGCTCGGCGCCAGAGTCAGTGTGTCCAAAGGAAGGCAGCGCCCCGCCCTCAAGCAGGGCCTCGATTACGCCGTCGTCACCCAGCAGGCCCGGCTTTTCGGGGGCGATAGTCATGGTGACCACGTGCCCGCGCCCCAGTTGCAGCAACTCACGGGTTAGTTCAGCGTCAGGGTCAATGATGTAGGTGGGATCCTGGGCGCCGCAGCGCTCAACTGAAACGAAGGGACCCTCAAAGTGGATACCGGCAATCTCGCCCTCATCAGCCAAATCTGCCAGTAACTTGGTGCGTTCACGCAGCACCTCGGGGCTGGCAGTGACGCAGGAGGTGACAATGGTGGTGGTGCCGTGACGGCGGTGCTCAAGCACGGCGGTCATGGCCTGCTCGCGGGTAGTGGCGTTGGGGAAAGATTCCCCGCCACCGCCGTGGCAATGTACGTCGATTAGACCCGGCAGTAGGTAGCCGCCCTCGGGAGCAGGGCTGGCTTGCTCAAGTTCGCGGGCAAAACCGGCAGCTGCGGCCTGCTCAGCTTCCCCCACCCACAGCAGGTGTGAACCGTTAACAACGACTAGGCCGTCTAACAGGATGGTTTCGGGTAGTACAACTCGCCCACGTAGGGCGAAACTGGCTTCTTTGCTCATGTGCCTAGTTTATCTGCCCTTTGTGCGCTTTTAGAGCGTTAAAGTCCCTGTTAAAAGTGATTTTTGAGCTACTTAATAGCGCCCTGTTAGAACAAGCGTGAGTCGGCGTCGTCCATGCCGCGCATAGCGTCATAGTCCAAGATCAGACAAGTGATGCCGCGATCTTCAGCCAATGTGCGGGCCTGGGGTTTGATACTTTGGGCGGCGAACACAGCCTTGACTGGGGCCAGTAGCGGGTCACGGTCTAGCAGCTCACGGTAGCGGGTTAGCTGCTCGACGCCGTCGATGCCGCCTACGCGCTTAATTTCCACGGCCACAGTGTGATCGTCAGCGTCTTTAGCCAAAATGTCTACCGGGCCGATGGCGGTGTAGTACTCGCGGCGGATCAGGCGGTGGCCGGGGCCTAGCAGCTCAATTTGCTGGGCTAACAGTTCTTGCAGGTGGGCTTCCACGCCGTCTTTAGTCAGTCCAGGCTCTACCCCTAAATCCTCGTTGACGTCGGCATATACCTGGTAGATACGGATGCGCAGGCGGTCATCAGTTTTGGCAGAGCGCACGTCGAGCAGCTGCACTACCCCGGCCTGCTCATGCTCGGCGTCGATGTCTAGTTCTTCCACACTTAGCGGGGGGCATCATCCAGTTAAGGGGCTTGTAGGAGCCGCCGTCGGAGTGAATTAGCACTGAGCCGTCGGCTTTAAACATGATTAGCCGCTTGGCTTTGGGCAGGTGGGCGCTTAGGCGGCCAGAGTAATCAACAGAGCAGTCAGCAATCAGCAAGCGCATTGGATAACCCAATCATTTACACCCAAAATCATCCTTCACAGGTGATTTTTCCATGGGGTTTTATAGGGAAGGGACGAAATGTCAGTTTTTGCGTAGTGTTTAGTAGGCCTTGAAACTATACATAGCCGCCTGCACGCGGAGCAGCTGAATCAGCCCAGGCCACCAGCGCCGAATGGAATTCTTCAGCCATAGCCAGCTCATATGAGGTCTGCCCGTAGGTGAGAGTCACTTCCACCACGCTGCCGCCATTAACTCGACGACGCGGCTGGCTTAACTCCACAAACCTGCGTTCAATGCGCAGGCGCGGGCTGGGTGAGGCGGACACGATGCGATACCAGTCAAGGGTTTCACTACGCATCTGGGCGATTCCGCCCATCCAACCAGATTTAACGGCTAGCGCACACTCGAAAGCCCCCACTCGGGCAGATAGCGTACGCAGACGAACAAAAAACAGTACTAGCGCGATTAGCGCCGCAACCAGTGCAATTAGACCCCATACCCAGACAGCGTGCATGGGTATTAGTCTAGGTCGTCACCATCCAAAGCAGCGAGAGCGACGTGCTCAACCTTGGTATCTACTTCAATGCTTTCGACATCGAGGCTGCCAACTTCGTCCTCACCCACAGCGTCGGCAGCCACGGTGACCTGGTCATGGTCAACTGAACAGAATCCCCCACGCACATGCACGCGATAGGGCTTATCCCCCTCCACCTGCACATATCCGTCACCAAGAAGGGCCAGCACCGGGGCGCGGCCAGGTAGTACACCCAGTGCGCCGGTGACGGTGGGCAGCGAAACGCTGTCTGCCTGCCCGCTGAATACCTGCCTGCGCAGGGAGACAATCTCAACGTTTAGCTTGCTCACTTTTTTCTCCTGGCTTGGTTAATTTACTGCCGTTACGTCACTGGGGCGTCACTTAATTTCCGACGACGCCGCCCACCCCACTGCCGAGCTAGGCTGCCGGGGCTAGGGGCGCCGTCGCCGTCCCGCCCAGGTAACCCCAGGCGGGACGTAAGCCGACTACTTAGTCAGCTCGTGAGCGCGGCGCTCTAGATCTTCGATGCCACCGATGTTGAAGAATGCCTGCTCAGGCACGTGGTCGTAGGTACCTTCACAGATAGCCTTGAAGGCGGCCACAGTCTCAGACAGGGGCACGGTAGAGCCGGGAACACCGGTGAACTTTTCAGCCATGTAGGTGTTCTGGCTCAGGAACTGCTGGATACGGCGGGCGCGCGCAACCGTAACCTTGTCTTCTTCGCTTAGCTCGTCAACACCCAAGATGGCGATGATGTCCTGCAGTTCCTGGTTCTTCTGCAGGATGGACTTAACCTGGGTGGCCACCTCGTAGTGTTCCTTACCCACATAGCGCGGGTCCAAAATACGCGAGGTAGAGGTCAGCGGGTCCACAGCCGGGTACAGACCACGTGAAGCAATTTCACGCGAAAGCTCGGTGGTGGCGTCCAAGTGGGCGAAGGTGGTGGCCGGAGCCGGGTCGGTGTAGTCGTCGGCGGGCACGTAAATAGCCTGCAGCGAGGTGATGGAGTGACCACCTGCAGAGGTAATACGCTCCTGCAATTGACCCATTTCGTCGGCCAGGTTGGGCTGGTAACCCACGGCGGAGGGCATACGGCCCAGCAGGGTGGAAACCTCAGAACCGGCCTGGGTGAAACGGAAGATGTTGTCGATGAACAGCAGCACGTCCTGGTGCTGTACATCGCGGAAGTATTCCGCCATGGTCAGAGCGGTTAGAGCCACGCGTAGACGGGTGCCCGGGGGCTCGTCCATCTGGCCGAATACCAGGGCGGTCTTGTCAAACACCCCAGCTTCACCCATTTCGACGATCAGGTCGTTACCCTCACGGGTACGCTCACCCACACCGGCGAATACGGACACACCACCGTGGTCCTGGGCCACGCGCTGAATCATTTCCTGAATCAGCACGGTCTTACCCACACCGGCACCACCGAATAGACCAATCTTTCCACCCTGTACGTAGGGGGTTAGTAGGTCGATTACCTTAATGCCGGTCTCGAACATCTGAGTCTTGGACTCTAGCTCGTCGAAGGCCGGGGGCTGACGGTGGATAGGCCAACGCTGGGAAACCTCGAAGTGCTCGCCTTCCTTGAGGTTTAGCACGTCACCGGTCACGTTGAACACGTGGCCCTTGGTAATGTCACCTACCGGCACGGAGATAGGGGCGCCGGTGTCAATTACCTGGGCGCCACGCACCAGACCGTCGGTGGGCTTAAGCGAAATTGCACGCACAATGTTGTCACCCAGGTACTGGGCTACTTCCAAAGTGAGGGTGGAGGTAACCCCATCTAGGTTAGATCCGTGTGCAAAGCGTTGTACATCGCCGGTAGTCCGTCCGGCGGGAACTCAATGTCTACTACGGGGCCGATGATGCGGGTAATACGCCCGGTAGCCCCGGTGTTTGGGTAATTAGCCATTTATCGTTCTTCCGTGTTCTATCTGGGCGTTTACTTTCCCGCCAGGGCGTCAGCACCGGAAACAATTTCGGTGATTTCCTGGGTGATTTCACCCTGTCGAGCGGCGTTTGCCAGACGGGTGTAAGTAGTGATGAGTTCTTCGGCGTTGTCGGTGGCCGTGTGCATGGCACGCTGACGGCTAGCCAACTCACTGGCGGCGCTTTGCAGCAGCGCGTCATTGATACGGCTGGCCACATAGCGCGGCAGTAGGGCGTTGAGTACTTCCGCACTGGAAGGCTCAAACTCATACAGCGGCATGGCGGCAGTTTCTTCAGCGTGGAAACGCTCCTGGGTGGCGGCCACGTCTTCACGGACCAATTCACCGGGACCTTCCACATCCACTACGCGCAGCGGCAGCATACGGCGTACTTCCGGCACCTGGGTAACCATGGTTTTGAAACGCGTAAAGACGATGTGCACTTCGCTTACGGCGCCGTCTTCAGGTTTAGCCAGGAAGGTGCTGAGCAAAGTTGCCGAAATATCGTCAATCATCTGCGCACTGGGACGGTCAGACTCGCCCACCCAAGATTTCTACCGGACGGTCGCGGAAGGAGAAGTAGCCTTGCGCGCGGCGACCGCAGGTGTAGATCACCGGCTCTTTGCCCTCTTCAACCAGGTGCTCGATGAGGCGTTCACTTTCACGCAGAATGGTGGCCGAGTAAGCCCCAGCCATACCACGGTCAGAGGTAACCACCAGTACCGCTACCCGGTTGGTGTCGGTGCGTTCACGGGTAATGGGGTGGTCTAAGCCTGAGTAGGAGGCTACTGCCGCCACTGCGCGAGATAGCGCCGCATTGTAAGGACCCGAGCTCTGGGCGGCATCGCGGGCCGCGCCAATGCGCGAGGCAGCGATTAGCTCCATAGCCCTAAACACCTTTTTGAGGGTGCGGGTGGAGTTAATCCTCTGCTTATAAACGCGTTGTGCTCCAGCCACCTCAGCCTCGCTTGACTTCGATCTGCTCTACGGTGTGCTCAGCAGCAGGGACGTCCTCAAGCTCAGCCACCTCGGCGTCTAGCAGTGCGCCGTCGCCCATGAAGGTGGTACGGAAAGCCTCAACGGCCTTACGCAGCTTGTCTTCAGTCTCATCGGTCAGCTGACCGGTGGTGGCGATGGTCTCTAGTACGTCGGTTTCAGAGTGCAGGTAGTTGAGCATCTCCTTCTCGAAACGAGATACGTCCTTAAGGGCGACGTCGTCGAGGTAACCGTTGGTACCTGCCCACACACTGGCTACCTGGTCCTGGACCTTGTAGGGGGTGTACTGAGGCTGCTTTAGCAGTTCCATCAGGCGAGCACCACGGGTGAGCTGGGCACGCGTGGCGGCGTCCAGGTCGGAGGCGAACATGGCGAAAGCCTGCATGGAGCGGTACTGGGCCAGGGTGATCTTGAGGGTACCGGAGACCTTCTTCATGGCCTTGATCTGTGCGGCACCACCCACACGGGACACCGAGACACCTACGTCCACAGCCGGGCGCTGGTCAGAGTTGAACAGATCGGACTGCAGGAAGATCTGGCCGTCGGTAATGGAAATTACGTTGGTGGGGATGTAGGCCGAAACGTCGTTGGCTTTGGTCTCAATGATGGGCAGACCGGTCATGGAGCCGCCACCGAGGTCATCGGATAGCTTGGAGCAACGCTCTAGCAGGCGAGAGTGCAGGTAGAAGACGTCGCCGGGGTAGGCTTCACGGCCCGGGGGACGACGCAGCAGCAGCGACACTGCACGGTAGGCTTCAGCCTGTTTGGATAGGTCATCGAAAACAATCAGCACGTGCTTGGAGTTGTACATCCAGTGCTGACCGATGGCGCTACCGGTGTAGGGAGCTAGGTACTTGAAGCCTGCCGGGTCTGAAGCGGGCGAGGCCACGATGGTGGTGTATTCCAGCGCGCCGGCCTCTTCCAGGGTGCGACGCACCGAGGCGATGGTGGAGCCCTTCTGGCCGATGGCTACATAGATGCAGCGCACCTGCTTGTTGGGGTCACCGCTGAGCCAGTTGTCACGCTGATTCAAGATGGTGTCAAGAGCGATAGCGGTCTTACCGGTCTGACGGTCACCAATGATCAGCTGGCGCTGGCCACGACCGATCGGGATCATGGAGTCGATGGCCTTAAGACCGGTCTGCAGCGGCTCGTGCACGCTCTTACGCTGCATAACGCCGGGAGCCTGTAGCTCCAGAGCGCGGCGTCCTTCTAGATCGGTGATGTCGCCTAGACCGTCGATGGGGTTACCCAGCGGGTCTACTACACGGCCCAGGTAGCCGTCACCGACCGGCACGGACAGTACCTCGCCGGTACGGCGTACAGCCTGTCCTTCTTCAATGCCGGTGTAGTCACCTAGAACGACGACGCCGATCTGGCGCTCTTCCAGGTTCATGGCCATGCCTAGGTGCCGTCTTCGAAAGACAGCAGCTCGTTGGCCATGGTGCCGGCCAGCCCCTCCACGTGGGCGATACCGTCGGCAGCAAACACGACCTGACCGACTTCTTCACCGGCCACGTCGGTGGCTCGGTAGGAGCTAACAAACTCATTTAGAGCACTGCGAATCTCTGCAGGAGAGATACTCAGCTCAGCCATATTGCGGTTCCTTACCTCATTTACTGCCGTTACCGGCACGAATGTTTAAGCGATTTGGGTGCGCAGTGCCTTGAGGGCGCTGCGGGTGGTGTTGTCGTATAGACGCTCGTCGACCAGGATGCGCAGGCCCCCGATTACCTCAGGGTCTACCTCTAGGTGCAGTTCGACGTCGTGCCCGGTGCGCTTGGCTAGGGCCTTGATCAGGCGCTGCTGCTGGGCTTGGGTCAGCTCGACGGCGCTGGTCACGTCGGCAATCACTAGGCCCCGACGACGTGCGGCAAGCTCGCATACACGGCGCAGGTTGTAGGTGATGCCGGCGCGCACCTCGTGGCGGGCGCACCACATTAGGAGGGTCAGCGCAGCTTCTGAAAGCTGGCTTTCAAACAACCTGGCGGCTAGCTGCGCGCGCTGGTCTGGGGTGCTAAGGCGTGAGGGGTCCAGAGCTTGACGTAGCTGCCGGTCACGCTTTAACACGTTGATTACCGCGAAGAGCTCATCTTCAACTGGCACGGAGGCACTGACCGAGCCGGCAATAACCGATTCGATACCTAGATCGTGCATGCGTGTCAGTAGCTTGATGGGGTCTAGCCAGTGGCCGGTCACCAGTTCGCAAAGCTGCTCCACTACTGCTGCATCCGCTGTGTCGGTAAAGACTTCACGTGCCAGTTTCTGCTTATCCGCATTGGAGCGGGCAGGGTCGGTAAGTGAGTTAAGTAGCGGACGGTTTTCAGCAATGATGTGAGCCACGCCCAGCATCTGGTGACCTAGCACCACGGAGCGCTTTCCACCGGTGGCTAGCTGGCTAGCCCAGACTTTGGCTGTGAGCTCGGCGCTCATCAACGCACACTCGCTTCGGTTTCAAGCTGGGCGATAGATTCGTCGATTAGACGTGCTGCCGCCTTGGGGTCCGACAGCTCGGCGCGCAGTAGCTTTTCGGCAATTTCGGTTGCCAATAGGCCTACTTCGCTGCGTAGAGCTTCACGGGCTGCACCGGTTTCAGCTTCAAGCTGGCGTTTGGAGGCCGCCAGGGCTTTGTCAGCTTCTCCCTCAGCGTCGGTGCGGGCCTGGCTGAGGATGCGCTCAGCTTCACCGTGGGCCTTGTCGCGTAGCGCAGCGGCGTCGCGACGAGCGCCTTCAACCAGTTCCGCAGCTTCTTTCTGGGTGCGGGTGCGGTCGGATTTGGCCTGTTCAGCGAAGTCCAGACCAGCCTGAATCTTGGCAGTACGCTCATCTAGGATCGCGGTGAACTTAGGTAGCGCGTACTTAAGTAGCACGACGGCGATCACAACGAAGCACAGCGAACCCCAGATCAGGTCAGCTGGCTCTGGCAGCAGGATGGAGTGCTCGCTGTGTTCGCTAGAGTGCGCGGCAGCGAGCACAGCGGTGTATACGCTGGCTGATGCCATGATGATCAGAAGGCGAAGCCAGCAGCGAAGCCGAGCAGACCCAGAGCCTCAATCAGGGCCGCACCGATGAACATGTTGGTACGCAGCGCACCAGCAACCTCGGGCTGACGAGCAGTACCTTCCTGGGTCTTACCAACGACGATACCGATGCCGATACCGGGGCCTAGGGTAGCCAGACCGTAACCGATGGTAGCGATGGAGCCAGTCATGGAATTGTTCTCCTTGTGGTTGAAACCGGCTTAGGTTTAAGCCGATGGTCTTTGTTAGTTAAGGATAGCTTTGTTTGCCTAAGTTAAGTATCTAGGCGATCAGTGGGCGGAAATCGAAGTGTCGATGTAAACCGCCGTCAGCAGGGCGAAGATGTATGCCTGCAAGACAGCCACGAAAGCTTCAAACAGGATGAACACCAGGCCCAGCCCCAAAGTGACTACACCCAGACCCTTAATCCAGCCGCTGGCCTCAAAGAACAGGGCGTTTGTGGCCAGGAAGCACAGGGCTAGCAGGATGTGTCCAGAAACCATGTTGGCCAAAAGACGTAGTGTCAAAGTCACTGGCCGCATGATGAAGGTGGAGAAGATTTCGATGGGGGTTACTAGTACGTAGAGCACCCCGGGCACACCCTTAGGCATGGTCTGGTCTTTGAAGAATTTGAACGGGTTGCCGTGCGAGGCCTTAATACCTGCTGCCACGAAGATGACGTAGGCGAAGATGGCGAACACCAGCGGCATACCAATCACCGAGGTACCTGCCACCTGCAGGCCCGGGATAATTCCAGCTAGTTCATAAACAAGATACCTAGGAAAACTACGGTCAGCACCGGCGTGTAGCGCACAGCGCGACGCTCACCTAGCACGTCTTCAGCCACGTTCTTGCGCACGAATTCCAGCAGCATTTCCAGCATATTTTGGAAACGTCCAGGCACTAGCTTGGCGCGTGCGGCCCCGATCCCAAATGCCAGCACTAGCACTAGCGTCATGATGATGCGTACCAGCATGATGCGGTTGAGCTCGAACGGGGTGTTCAAGAATGCCAATGCTGGGGGAAAGAAGTCATCGATGCTTGGTGGCACAAATCCACCTTTCGCGGCTACAGCCGTGACCAGCTGAGCGGGTGCGGTTACATCCAGCACCGAAGCCCCCCTTTAGGTTGATGGTTTAGGTTTCATAGAACTACTGCGTCTAAGACATTCACCTTACAGCAATTCCCAAGTACCTATTGTGCTCCTAATGCGCCACAAAAAGCACGCCTTAGTACCTACCTACAGTAGCTTGAGTCACATTAGTAACTCTTTTAGCAGAATTACTTAGGACTTAGGCCCCTCTTTAGACTCTTTTGTCTCTACATACACCTTATTGCCTGTGGCTAAGCTCACTACTTCAGTTAAGGTTAAACCCACCAAAATTACAGCTAAAGACAGTACAAAGTAGCGCGGGTTAACTGCTTTATCACCCAAATTTTTTAGCGCTATCAGGCAGCCGATCATCACCAGCACTTTGAGCGCAAAGTCGATCATGACCCCTGAGCCGGCCAGCTGTGGGTAGCGGTCCCAGGGAATGTACAAGATCGCGGCGGTCACTAGGCTCAGCAATAGGCCCGCTCCCCCAGCCCAGGCCAGTCCAGCCGCCTTGGCTCCCTCTAGCGCGAAGGAAATCCCCAGGCTTAGGCAGGCAAGGATCAGCCCAACTGCTAGGCAGCGGCGGGCGGTGCGGCGGAAGTTCTGGGTGGCGCTTAGATGGCTCATTTGGCTCGCTTATTGGTTAGCTGCCGGCGCTTCTAAATTGCCGGCACTCCGGTGGGGTTGGTGTCGTCGTCTTCCTCGTCTTCCCATAGGGATTGGTTGGGCACGACGTCGTAGCGCACGTTGGGGTTGCGCGGGGCCTGCCATGCCGGGCTGCTGTTAGCGCCAGCTCCGTAAGAGCCTTGTGGGCTCGACGGCGGCTGCGGACTCGTCGGCACGGCGGGCTGCGGGCTCGGTTGTGGCGCGCTGGCCTGGACTGCCTGCTGAGACGCAGCTGCTGGTGCAGCCGGAGTGACTGCTGGCTGCGTTAACGCCGGGACGGCCTGAGTGGCCTGGGTAAAAGGCTGCTCTGGCGTAGTAGCAGCATGGCGGCCAGCTCGACGTCGTCGCGTCTGCACAGCAGGCTCTGCACCCGGCATTTGCCCAGCTTGAGTTGCTGGAGCAACCGGCACAGACAAAGCAGCCTGCGCCGCGGCGTCTTGGCTCACCTGAGCCACCGGCTGGGCAGGCGCCCCAGGTTGCGTGGGCGCGCTCAGCGGGGCCTGAGTCGGGGCCAGCTGGGCCGCAGCTAGTTGCTGGCTGCGCATAGGCTCGCTCAGCTTAGCTGCGGCAAGCTCATCAGGTGAATTGGTCGCGAAATAAGATGAAGGTGCAGATTGTGTTGAGGGTGCGCTAAGGCTTGAAGGCGCATTCACAGCAGCACTTGAGGGCGACGTCGAGGCCGCGCTAACGCTAGAAGCAGCAGAGGCCGCATTAGCCGGCGCCGACTCATCTGACTGTAGCCAAGGCGGCGTAGTCGAGCGCGGCTTAAGCCTAGAGCGGCGGGTCCTGGCCGGCGTCGTCGGGGCCGGCGTCGTCGTAGCGGAGGCAGCAGAAGCCGCACTGAGGGAACCAGGCGCAGCAGCACTAGCGGCAGCAACACCGGGCGCAACAGAACCAGCGGGCGCAGCAGAGCCAGCCTCAGCAGAACTAGCCACAACAGGCACACTAGTGGTGGCCGAGCTAGCTGCACTGAGAGAGGAGCTATCAACCACGGGCGTGGAGGCGCTACGCACACGCACCACCGGAGTGGCATCAGTCTTGTCGGGAAGCTTGGTCGGATGCACCGAATCAGGCAGATCCTGCTTAGGCGCAGGCTTCTTCTTAGGCTTCTTTACAGTTTTCTTTGCGGACTTCTTCGCAGGCTCTTCACGCTTAGTTTTACGCATAAAACCGGTGAACACGAAGGCCGCAATCAGGGATAGACCCAGGGCCAAAATAGCCTGTCGGGTATCGATGAAAGCCCAAGCCGCCAGCGGGAAAACCACCGCCGCCGTCCACATATACATCACCAGCACCACGCGCCGGTGCGTCAAACCAGCCGAAAGCAGACGGTGGTGGATGTGCATACGGTCGGGGTGGAAGGGGCTCTTACCGGCGCTAACGCGGCGCACCACGGCCAGCATCATGTCTGTTAGCGGCAGCAGCATCATGGCCAAGGGCAGCAGCACCGGCAAGAAGGCCGGCAATGCGCGCCCATAGCTAATCGAAATCGGGTCAATCTGGCCGGTAACCACAATTGCCGTGGCCGCGCTCATCAGACCCAGCAGCATAGAGCCACAGTCGCCCATGAAGATTGTGGCCGGGTTGAAGTTATGCGGCAAAAAGCCCAGGCAGATACCGATCAGGGCGGCACCTAATGTGGCCGCCAGGGAGGCGTAAGAGTCAGGCGAAGTGTTACGGGTAAGCACATAGGTGTAGCCAAAAAACGCCATGGCGCCAATAGCTACAGTTCCCGCTGCCAAACCGTCCAAACCATCAACAAAGTTAACGGCGTTAATGGCGGTAAGTACCACGAAAATCGTCATGACCATGGAAAAACCGGAGGAACCGATAGTCAGCCCCGCAATTGGGAAAGACACCAGTTGCACGCCCTGCCAGGCCAAAATCGAGGCAGCCAGGGCTTGGCCGGCGAGTTTTGCCCACCATTCCAGGTCAAAGAGGTCATCAACCACACCCAGCGCACACAACAAGCCGCCGGAGGTCACCACGCCCCAGGCGCTACCGCCTTCAAACACGCCCTCCAGGTAGGGAATATGGGAGGCCACCGCAATGGCAGCCACCATGCCCACATACATGGCCACCCCGCCCAGGCGCGGCACGGGCACCTTGTGCACGTCACGCGAACGCACCGGGGTGAGTGTGTGAGTCACCAAAGCGATGTGACGCACCACCGGCACACTCACATAGGTAATGGCCGCAGCCACCAACAAAATCAGTAGGTAAACCTTCACAGGCGACCCCTATCCGTCTACCTTGCCGATAACAGCTTCGATCTGTTCCACGCTGAGCACCCCTACACGCAGCACCTTAGGCTGGGGGGCTGCGAAAGAAACGATAGTGGAGGGTACCGGGCCAGGGGTGGCGCCGTCGTCGAGCAAGTAAATCTCGCCAGAGTCGATCTGCGGACCAAAGTAAGTACGCGCCTGGGCGGCGTCGGTGGCGGGCGGCTGGCCGGTGAGGTTGGCGCTGGTAACTGCCAGCGGGCCGGTTTGGCTCAGCAGCTGCAAAGTGAGCGGATAGTTGGGTTGGCGTACGGCTACGGTACCGCCGGTTTCACCCAGGTCCCAGCTTAGATCTGGGTGGGCGGGAAGAATCAGGGTAAGTGCCCCGGGCCAGTAGGCTTCCATGAGGGCACGGGCTGGGGCGGGGATATTGGCGACGACGCCGTCCAGCTGACAGATGTCGCTAACTAGTACCGGCGGGGGCATTTGCCGTCCCCGACCTTTGGCTGCCAACACCTGCGCCACGGCGTGAGCGTCACTTGCTAACGCGCCGATTCCATAGACGGTGTCGGTAGGGATAATCGCCACTTTGGCAGCCTGAAGGTGGCTGACTGCGGCTTGCACGGGGATAGTCACTCTCCCATACTGCCACCCGTCAGGCCACCTATTCCACCCCGTTGGGACTTAAACCACTCGTTGACGTACCTCTCCCGCGCTTAAACTTACCTGTTTGAGGCCGCCCTCACTTTCATAAACAACCACCACGGTGCGATCAGTCCAGGCCACATCGCTGTAGCCAAAACTACCTGGCTCAAGCTCAACTAGAACTGATAGCGCACCGGCCCATACTCTTCTCCCTCTGTGTAACCATAGTCTGCGCCTGGGGGTAGCAGCACGGCTTCTAGCCAGCCATTACGGCGTTGGCGCGCATCAAAGGCGTTAGTAAGCAGTGCGAACCGGTCATCGGCGTGCCTACCGCCGTAAACAGTGTTGTAAAGCTCAGATTGCATTAAAAATACGTGCGGTTGGTCAGAAACAATCACTAACCCAAATTCACTGGCGCGCACGCTAACCATGCCCGCATTGCAGCCCGGATCTCTGACAGGATCGGGCGAAGCCTTAGTCCAGCTAATTCCCCCGTTTAAGCTGACTGCAGACAGGCGCTGGCCACCATAGCCGGCGTCACGCGCGGAAAGCAGCAGGACGTCTGCGTTTACTTGGGCTATGCAAAATTCATCGACGCCGTTGGTGGCGGTGCCGCCGGCCAGGCTGCCGGTTTGTCCTGCCTGTGTTTGCTGGCAAGGTTGGCCCAGGAACCAGCTTTGGCCGCCGTCGTCGCTAAGCAGACAGCAGGCCTGCATCTGCTGCGCACCCTCACTGCTACCCTCTACCCGCAGCACTAGGGGCTGTACCAGGCGGCCGCCATTTAGGCAGACGCCATGACCCGAGACGCTAAAGCCGCAGGGAGCCACCTTGAAATTGGTGCGCCAACTACGTTTGCCGTTTGTCGCAGCGGCAGCCATATCGATTTGGCGCCAGCGCCAGGTGTAGCCGCTATCTTCGCTGACCCCGTAGAGCAGGGCTAGCTCCTCATCACCCTGTTTGGCTAGAGCGGCGGTGGGAGTTTCATGCCAACCCGGGGCTGGGGCTTGCAGGGCCGGCTTGGCCCCAAACAGGCCAGTTAGTCGTGAGGCTGTAATAAATAGGTGTAGCTTGCTGCCATCCCAGATCAGGGAGGGGTCAGAGTAGCCGCAGCCGATACCGTCCAGGCTGTAACCGCGCGCTACCCCCTCAGCCAGGATCTGGGCGTCATCCCAGGTGGAGCCGTGGTTGTAGCTGTGGCGCACCACTACCGAGTTGGGGTTGGGCAGGTCGTCAGGCAGCGCGCCGCCGCTGGAACGCCAGTGTTCACCTTTGGGACGCGGGCGTAGATCATGAACTAGCACCAGGTGGCCTGAACCCAGATGTACCAGCGCTGGCACTCGGGCACTAAAGTCAGCTTGGCCGCTAGGGTAAAGTATTTGTTTTTCCATGTTCCCAGGTTACTTTTATGCGGGAGTTTTGGCAGGCAGTTGGCAGGCGGGGTTAGACCAGGTTACGGGCGTTAGCCCAGCGGGTTAGCTCATAGCGGTTAGATAGTTGCAGCTTGCGCAGCACTTTAGAGACGTGGGTTTCCACAGTTTTAATGGAGATGAACAGTTCACCGGCTACCTCTTTATAGGTGTAGCCGCGCGCAATTAGACGCATGACTTCGCGTTCACGGTTGGAAAGTAAGTCCAGTTCGCTGTCTTCTACCTGCGCTGGGGTGGAGCCAAACGCGTCCAGCACAAAACCGGCTAGGCGCGGGGAGAAAGCGGCGTCGCCACTGGCTACCCGCTCAATGGCTGCCACCAGGTCAGATGGGGCAATGGCTTTAGTAACGTAGCCGCGAGCGCCGGCCCGGATAACGCTTACGACGTCGTCGGCGGCGTCAGAGACGCTCAGTGCCAAAAAGCGGGTGGCAGTGACGTCCGCGCAGTCTCGAACCACCTGGGCACCACCGGAGCCACTGCCGCCGGGCAGGTGCACGTCTAGCAGCACCACATCGGGTTTTAGGGCGCGGACGGCAGCGATTGCCCCGGGCACGTCCTCGGCCTCGCCCACTACGGTGATTCGCTGCGGCACGCGCTCTAGTTGGGCGCGCACCCCGGCGCGGATGAGGGCGTGGTCGTCAACGAGCAGGACGCGTAGAGGTTCAGCCATGTAGTTAATTGTATTGGCTTCCCTACACCCAAAATCATCCCTTCCCTATAAAAAATACATGGGGTTTTATAGGCAACGGACGAAATGTCAGTTTTTGTGCAGCCAGCTCCTGCCACCCAGTGCAGCCAGCTCCTGCCAGCCAGTGCCGTCAGTGCACCCAACTCCTGCCGGCCAACTCCTGCCAGCCAGTGCCGTCAGTGCAGCCAGCTCCTGCCACCCAGTGCAGCCAACTCCTGCCAGCCAACTCCTACAGAGCTACTGCAAGGCCAGCCACCTACTGCAAGGCCAGGCGCAGACACACCTCTGTGCCAGGTTCGCGCGCGCGGATGGTGGCGCTGCCGCCGTGGCGTTGCATCCGGCCGATGATAGAGTCGCGCACCCCGTGGCGGTCTGGGTTTATGGCTTCTAGGTCAAAGCCGGCGCCGTGATCGCGCACGTAGGCTTCCACCTCTTGGCCGCTGACCTCCACATATAGGCTAATGGGAGGTTTGCCGTGGCGTACCGCGTTGGCTAGGGCTTCGCGTAGGGCCGAGGTGAGCACGCGGGTTTTGGCGGTGGCCGGGGTGTCTCCCACAATCACGCTATCTACAGGCACGCCGTAAAGCTGCTCAATTTCACGTGAAACGCTTTCTACCTCGCTGCGAAGGTTTTCGTTGGTGGGATGGTTGTCCCCGTAAAGCCAGGCGCGCAGTTCACGTTCTTGGCTTAGCGCCAGGGCGGCCACGCGCTGGGGGTCGTCAGCTTGGGCGCGCAGCAGGGTGAGGGTTTGCAGCACTGAGTCATGTAGGTGGGCGGCAATGTCGGCGCGTTCGGAGGCGCGTGCCTGGGCGGCTTGGGTTTGGGATAGTTGCCTGATTACTCCCAGCCACAGCGGGGCGAGCACTAGGGCCACCACGCTTAGCATCACTAGGGCCGCGAACGCCCCGATCAGCATGCCTGACATGTCGGTGTGGTCGCTGAGCCAAATCAACACCCCTAAAACTGCTAGGGCCAGGCCGGCCGCTAAGCGCGCGATTGCCGCCATTGAACGCGGGGTATGCATTACTTCTTCGGCTTGGCTCCAGGCCAGGGCAGCGCCGCAGCCGATTATTAGCAGCGGCAGGTAGGCGTTGCTTTCTAGCCAGCCTCGACTCCAGGCCACCAGGATTGCGGCCAGGGCTAGCAGCACTACGCCGCTAAATATGGTGGTGGCCTGATCTCTGCCGTCTTTGCTCTGTAGCTGGTTTAGCTGCGTGGCCAGGCGAGTGGGGGCGGCTAGCTGCGAGCTGGCTGGGTTGCCGGTTGGGATTAGGGCTATGGCCAGGGCATATGCCAGCGCGCCGATGCCGTTTAGGAAGAGCAGACCCACAAAAATAGCGCGCACTAGCCACACGTTTACGCCCAGGTGCGTGGCTATGCCCGCGCATACCCCGCCCATTAGGGCTGCTGGGGGCATGTGCCCGTCAGCTAGTGGGGTGGGGTTATGGTTTAGACGCACTAGTTGGGGGCGCGACGACGCCGCCCGGGTACCGCCTTGAGTTCCGGCTCGGCTACCGGCGCCCTGGCCACCTGTCACACGGCTGGCTCCCGGCTGCCTACCGCCCGCCTGTGGGCCGGCCTGAGTAGAACTCCCCCACGCGCGGCTTTCCTGCCCGTAGACACTGTCCCACGGCCAATTTTGCTGACCATAGTGACTGCGCGCGCCGTCTACTTGCGAACCGGTGCTCCCTCGCCCACTACCTCGGGGGTTACGCCAACTAGGCGGCGGAGTGAAGTCGGGGCGCCAGGGTTGGCCCGCAGTTAACTCAGACTGGCCCGCCGCAAACTCAGACTGGCCCGCCGCGAGGGCTGACTGGGCGCCAGCAGGGTCCGACTGTGCGGCAGCGGGGGCCGGCTCGGCGGCCTGAGCCCCAATAGGGGCAGATGCGGCCGGAGCTGAGGCGACCGGCGCTGAGGCGAGCGGCGACGTCGGATCTGGGATAGGTGACGCTGAGCCCGCCAGCGGCGTCGAACCCGCAGACTGTGGCGTCGAACCTGACAGTGACGACGTCGGCCCTGGGGAAGGCTGCGGCAAGTCAGAGGACTGATTAGGGGTGGCACTCACGTTTATATAGTTGCACGCAAAGGGGTGCCATTAGGGGTGAGTAGGGATTAATCAGGGTTATATCAGGGTAGTCCCCAATATCGCCAAAGCATCGGTTAGCTGCAAACTTGAAGCATGAACAGCAAAGACTTTAACAACGACGCCGAGCGCGAGGGTGCTGCGGACTCTACTTCCGCGCAGGGCTCCGCGCAGACCAGCTCTGGGTTCCAGGGCTCAGCGCAGAGCAGCCAGAACGCTTACGGACAAAACGGCCAGAACGCTTACGGCCAGGCCGGCACCGCGCAGGGCCGCCCGGGCCAGACCTTCCAGGGCACCGGCTACCAGGCCCCCGGCTACCAGAACGGTCCCACATTCCAGGCCCCCGGCCACCACAGCAACCCCGGCACCTACGGCCAAAGCGGCATGGACCGCTTCTTTAACTCGATCCGCGCCATGAACCTCTACCGCGCCCAGCCGCGAGTGCTTGGTGGCGTATGCTCAGGGATTTCCCAGCGCTACGGCATCGACATGACCCTGATGCGCATCTTGTTTATAGTTGCCGCCCTGCTTGGTTTTGGCGGTTTCCTCTACTCCCTGGCCTGGGCTTTCCTGCCCGAGGTTGAAGATGGGCGCATCCACGTGGAGCAGGCTCTGCACGGCGACTTCACCGGCGGCCTGGCTGGCGCGATTGTGTTAGCGCTCTTTAGTGGCGCCCCGGCAAGCGTTTCGGTAGGTTTCTTACCCAGTTTTTTTGGTAATAGCACCCTTATTGGTATCGCCGCCGTGGTAGCGGTGCTGCTCATCGCTAACTCACGGCGTAACTCGCAAAACTACTCTGGCTACCCTTACGGCCCTGGCGGTTACGACGGCGGCGCTGGCTATGGTCCCGACGGCGGCGTCGGGGGCGGCACTGACGGCGGCTACGGAAACAACGGCGTCGGCTCAGAAAACTACGACCCAAACGGGGCTTACGCCTCAACCCGAGGCTACGACGGCGGCGTCGGCCCTAACGACGGCTACAACAGCACTTACAACGGCAACTATGGCCCCAACAGCGCTTACAACGGAGGCGAGGGCCAGCAGGTTTTTTCCGCCCCGCCCGTAGGCAGCAACGGTAAGCCCATTCCGCGTTGGCAGGGCAACTACAACGCGGGCGGCCCGCGCCCTAACTACCAGCCCTACCAGCGTAAAAACTGGGCGCCCGGACCGGGCAGTATGTTAAGCCTGATCACCCTGGGTTTGCTAGTGATGTGCGCAATTCCTATGGTGCTTGAGCAGAGCCTGCGCTCCCTGGTGATCTCGGCGGCCTTAGCGGCAGGCGTGATGGGCCTGGCCCTGGCGGTGTGCGCAGTGCGCGGACGTCACGGCGGCTGGATCAGCGTAATGGCAGTGTTTTTCCCTGATTTTTCGGTTTCATGCCGATCGCTGCAATCACTTCGGCGGCGCCGCAAAGCGCGCTGGATATTGATTGGCAAAATGTTCGGGTAGATAAGTCCAACTACAACTACATGGTTCCTTCGATCCCGAACTTCGTGGGCGAAACAACCCTTGACCTAACCCAGGCTCCGGCCGGCGAAAACCGCACCATCACGGTGAACTCTTTTGTTGGCCAGCTGACTATTAAAACCGCCTACGGCCAGAGCGTGCGGATTGAGATGGACCATTCTAAGGGGTGTAGAAGCAGCCACGCTGAGTGCCTACTCCCCCTGGCAGGTCAGTGAGAACGGCGTCGTGCACACCCTGCAGCCCACCAACACCTACAACTCTATCGACGGTGACAACTCCGACGACTTCGACGACGACGCCAGTACCCCCACCCCGCGCAACTGGGTGACCGCCTCCCCCAGCCCCTCTGGTACGGCCGTGGCCAGCCCCAGTACAGCAGTGGCTACCCCCTCTGGCACCGCAAGCGCAACCCCTGGCAGCGCAGTGGCCAGCCCCGGCGCCACGGCGTCGAGCAGCTCACAGCCATTTGCCATGTACTACTACGAAAAGAGCACGGTTAACGGTTGGCCTTCGGGCTCTGCCAGCAAGCTGATCTTCTCTTCGCCAGCTAGTGTGCAGGGCGCAAATGCAAAGGGCGCGAACGCGCAGGATGCAGGCGCACAAGGTTCAAGCGTGCAGGGCGCAAATGCAGGCAGCTCAAAGGGCACCATCACGGTCAAGGTGGGCCAGGCTGTAGGCCAGGTGCGCACCATCGAGTCGGCTCCCACCAGCAACTAAGGAAACAAGCAAATGAGCATCAACAGCAGTTACCTAAACCCCGATAGCTCCGGTGATCCCTACGGGTCTAACAGTTCCAATGGTTCCGCTGACTCCTATGGGGCTGGAACATACGGGGCAGCCAGCCCCTCTGACTCCTACAACTTCAGCGGAGGCTACAGTTCCTACGATGAGCCTGCCAGCCCGATGTCCACCACCAGCGCCGCCAGCGCGACGGGAGCTAGTGAGACGGGGACATACGGGGCTTACGGGGCGGCCAGCGCCACGGAAACCAGCGCGAGCGCCACTTCGGCCAGCTCAGCCGCTTACAACTCCACTGGCGCATATAGCTCCACCGAGGCTTACTCCACCGGCTCCTCCGAACCCACCGGCTCCTCCAACTCCACTAAGGACGATACTGTTTGGCGTGGCCAGGACAGCAAAGAGCCTGCCGAGCTAAAGCGTCCGCGCGTGTCCACCCTGGTGGCTTCCCTGATCATGTTGGCCGCAGCCGCAATTTTGGGGGCACTGGCCATGGGAGTGCACTTCTCCTGGACGGCGGTAGGGGCTAGCACCCTGGGCACGATTGGCCTGGTCTTGATCGTGTCGGCATTCTTCGCCAACCGCAACAAGTCCCACACCTGACAGACAAGCACTGCCAATACACAGGCAGGTGCAGGCACAACACAGACAAATACAGGCATAGACAAACACAGGCAAAATCGTCCGTTCCCTATAAAAAATACGTGTATTTTTATAGGGAACGGACGATATTTCAGTTTCTGCACCCCCACCCAGCCGAGCGCCGTCGTCGGCCCCAAAACCTGCACATTTACCACTTAACCGCCACACTCACCACCCACGCGGGGCTTAATCCCCATACCCGCGCCACCGGCAGCATAAATACCCTGTAGGCAGTTAATGTCACTTGGCCCGGGCGCATTGCGACGACACCGGGCCCCGCCACAGGGAGGGTAAGACCCATGACCACAGTGGGCGCAGACGTAGAAGCCCTACGTCAACTGGCGCAAATGTTTACGGATAATTCGTCGAAGCTGACCGGCGACGTAATTCCTACGATCAATTCGCGGCTAAATTCCAGCGGCTGGGTGGGTGAAGACGCCGACAGCTTCAAGGCCGACTGGCACGGTCACCTCATGGGTCAGCTCAACAACGCAGCGACCCAGCTTTCCGACGCCGCCGCCACGCTAAACCGTAACGCGGATGAGCAGGAGCAGGCATCCTCGATCGCGGGAGCCAGCTCGGCGCTTCAAAGTGGGCTTTCCAACCCGCAGCCGGCGAGCAATGATCCCGCAGAGGACAAGGCTAAGTCGTGGTGGGAGAAGGCCAAAGATTGGTGGAACAAGCCGATCGAAGACAAGCTGCATGACATCAGCGATTGGACCGGAAAGGCAGCTGCAGTCTGCACTATCGTTGCCGGAGTGCTAGCCGTGACTGGTGTTGGCGCACCGGTGGCTGCTGCACTGTTCACAACTGCACAAGTGTTAACAATTGCTTCAGCATCAACTGATATTGCCTCAAACAGCATCAAACTATACAACGGAGACATTGGTTGGCGTGAGTTTGCAGTTGAAACTGGCTTTGACGCTTTGTCAATTGCAGGCGCAGGCGGGTCATTAGCCGGCCTTTCTAAGGCTTCCAATATCACGCTTCGATCCAGCGCCGGTGAAATCAAGCAAGCTTTCAAATCTCCAACTGAAAGCACCATGAAATATGTGGGCAAGGAAGTAGTGAAAGAAATATTACCAAGCCCTAAAGATCAGCTCTACAACACTGCTAAAGAGGCTGGTCATAGCGGTCTAAAATACGCTGCACAGGTGGCTGACAGTCGTTACCAGGGCAAACCTATGCCTGTTTTTGACCCTTACGAGTCTATTATTAAACCACTTGATAAAAGGTAGGCGCGGACCCTGGGCTGAGGTTTCACCAATGCCTGACCCATTCAAAAAAAGCTAAGTAATTCGGCTGCAATAAGCGGCCTGGTTTAGATAGATCGGCTGACCGTTATGGCTGCCCAGCTACATTAAGCAGCCTGGGTAGCCTGGGCAGCCGGGGTAGCCGGGGTAGCCTGGGCACCAAAAGTCACCTGGCTGCTTAGCTTTCTGTGCTACCTGTGGTATTTGGCTCTCTGCGCTCTCAGCTCGACGACGCTCTGCTCTCTGCGTTATCCGCCGACGGCGCTCTGCAGCATAAAGGCGCAGCAGCACAGAGCAGCACAGATAAGTGCAGTAGTACCCGCTGACTAGCATATCGGCGGTACACGCATGGCGTCCGCGCAGTATCCGGGCAGCGCCTGCACGGTATCTGCACGACGCCGGCACGGAGCCTACATATTGTGCGCTGCGTCTGCAGATACTGACATTTCATCCCTTCCCTATAAAACCCCATGGAATTTTTATAGGGAAGGGATGATTTTGTCTGTATTTGTACCCAGTCTGTATTTGTGCACAGCCTGTATTTGTCTGCCGTGCCTGTGTTTACTTGTAGGGCACAACCTCAAGCTTGCCCTCTACAAGTTCCCCAAGGTAAATGTGCTTTGCCGAGCTGTAGCCCTGCTCCTTGAGCTGCTGCTTCACCCATGCCTTGTCTTTGTTGGCAAGCGCTAGACCAAGGCTGATGATCTGGCCATCGCTAATGATCGGCAGCAGCGGAATCTTGCTTTGTGCACCACGCTGACGGATGATCAGATTACCGTTTGCCTCCATAATGCCAACCTTCACATCGCGAATGCTGGAGATGTTCTCCTCACGCAGGCAACGGCTTACCTGCTCGGCACGTAGACCAACCCTGGCGCAATTGGCGACTTTCAGTTCGCCGTCGTAAATGATGACTTCCGGCTGGCTTGAGATAGCCCGCCTAAAGGTCTTGTTACTGCTTATCAGTAGCTTTGCCGAGATCACCACAAGCGACCAGATAAGCGCAAGGATCAGGAATTGCAGCACGGAGACTGAAGAGTTGTAAATGACGCCGCCGATAATTCCACCCAGCACAAAGTTCTGACCCTGGTTAAGCGGAGTATTTACCGAAAACTCATATTTCCCCATAATGTTAATCTGAATAATCATTACGAGGATACCAAGCACAAACTTAATTGCGGTTAGCGTATAGAAATCCATGTCAGTGCTTCCCATCCACATAAACGTTGTGGTCAATAATGTGCGTACGCTCAAGCGTGTAGGAGTTGTTGTCTTCGTTCAGGTGAACGCGGTAATTCTCGTCTTTAAAACGCACAATAATGCCGTCTTTTAGACTGGTTGAATTTACCAGTACTTCGTCTGTGGAGATTTTTGATCCTGGGCAACGCCCTTAACGAAAAGCACTAACTGCTTTGACTGGGCCGCTTGGTCACTCAGGTCTAGATATTGCTCGGTCTGAATCCCCACCAGCACCAGCGAAAGAATCAGGGTACCTACACCCAGATCCCGCCAGCGGGTGCGCATCCTGTCGCGCATGTAAAGCACGCTGAAAACCAGGCACACTAGTAGTAGCGCCAGGATCGAAATCACTCGCATGGTCCAGTCAGTCGACTGCTGCGAGATGATGTAATCAAGGGTATAAAAGTCCATTTGTCACTTCGGTTTCGGCTCTAGTAGGTCCCCGCAGTTGGCAGGGGCGGACGACGTCACAGGCAAAATCATCCCTTCCCTATAATTTTTCCATGGGGTTTTATAGGGAAGGGACGAAATCTCAGTATTTGTGAGGCATTTCCTTTGGCGACCCCCGCCAGGCCCTTATTCCTGCTACTTCCTACACCGACGTCGGCCCTTTCAGCCAGCGCTCCCGGCAGCACCAGCACTACCAGCCCTACCAGCACTCCCAGAAGCACCAGTACTACCAGCCCTACCAGCGCTCCCGGCAGTGCCAGAAATTCCGGCAGGAATCTGGAAGTACTCCAGGTAGGCCACAAAACGATCCTGCGCACTCAGGCAAGTGTCAGTGAGGAAACCATTTTCGTCGCCCCAACGTTCCAGGCCGCGATAGTAGAAACCTTTGAGGTCGTCAGTAATTATGAACGGCACGATCCCGGCCGCCAGGCACTGATGCAGCATGAGCAGCCGCCCCACGCGTCCGTTGCCGTCTTGAAATGGGTGGATGCGCTCAAAGCGCACATGCCAGTCCAGAATCTGTTCCAGCGTGGCAAGGCGGTTGGCGGCGTCGAACAAGGGGGCCATGTGTTTGGCGACGTCGCCGGGGGCACTGGTCTCATGCATGGCCACTTCGTTGGGCACCCGCTTATAGTCCCCGACGGCGAACCAGTCCAGGTCAGAGTGGGTTGTACCCTGCTTGAGAATGCGGTGCAGATCCTTTACGTAGGCTTCATTAATAGGTGAACCGACGGCGTCGATAACGCGATCGATGGCGCGAAAGTGGTTGCGTGCCTCAACGATGTCATCTACGCGCAGGCCGTCCCCGCCAACTGTTGAGGTTTCAAAAATGAGGCGCGTCTGTTCCTGGGTTAGCTGGGACCCCTCGATATGGTTGGAGTTGTAGGTCATCTCCACCTGCAGGCGGTGGTAGATTCCGCCGCGCACACCCGCCGCACGCTCCTGACGAAGCCTGGCCACCAGCGCTTGTTTGTCGCCGTCAGTGGGGATTACAGAGGGTGTCATTGGGTAATTATCACATGGAGTTAGACCGACAAATACAGGCAAAATCATCCCTTCCCTATAATTTTTCCATGGGGTTTTATAGGGAAGGGATGAAATCTCAGTATTTGTGAGGCATTTCCTTTGGATACCCCCGCAAGGCCTTTATTCCTGCTACTTCCTACACCGACGTCAGCCCCGCAGGGGCTCTTCTTACTGTGACTTCCTAGGACGACGCCGCCTTGGTTTCTACTGCTACAACCTTCGTCTAAGTTTCAGCTTTCCCAGCCTCAGGCTCAGCAGCTGCCGCCTCGATGATTGCCTCATCAACTAGGGCCTCATCAACAGGCAGTTCGGCTTGGGCATAGGCGACGGCGTCGTCGTGAGTAGCCGCAATTTGCTCAGCCAAGCTGTCGGCAACCGGCGCGGCCTTGCTCTCACAATTCAGCTCTCTAGGTCCCGGTAGACCGGCTGCCACATGGCGCGGCGAACGGCCTCGACGACGTCACCCGGATCCATGTCGCACTGGCCATCTGCGATAGCCTGACGGACGACGGCAACCGCGACAGTCGCCGACGACGCACGCAAGTGATCCACCGGCGGCAGGAGGGACGCACCCAGTTCGTGCGACGTTACCTGACTGGCCACGGCCTCGGCAGCGGCCAGAATCATCGCATCGGTCACGTGAGGGGCGCCGGACACGATCGTTCCAAGCCCCAGGCCCGGGTACAGCAACGAGTTGTTGCCCTGCCCAATGTGGAAAGTCGTCCCCTCGTAGTCGAAGGGAAGGATCGGAATGCCCGTGGCCACCAGTGCCTGCCCCTTGGACCAGGCGATGATGTCCTGCGGCATAGCCTCAATCTTCTCTGTCGGATTCGACAGAGGCAGGACGATGGGCCGCTCGCACCCCTCGCTCAAAGACTCGATGACATCCTGAGTGAAGGCACCGTGATCCGTAGATGTTCCGATCAGGATCGTCGGGCGAACGCGGCGCACGGTCTCCAGCAGGCCGATCGCGCCATCCTTGCGCTCCCAGTCGGCGACCTCGGAGGCGCTGCGCGCGTAGGCAGCCTGGTAATCGGGCAGCCCCTCCATGTCGTCGGTCACCAGTCCGGCGCGGTCAATCAGCCAGATGCGATCCTTCGCCTGCTCAGGGGTCAGTCCCGCGCGCACCATGCCCGCGTGAATCTGGTCGGCCATGCCGGTTCCTGCGGTGCCCGCGCCGTAGACGAGGAGGCGCTGGTCCGCGAAGGTCGTGCCGTTGGTCTTCATGCCCGCGATGACAGCGGAGATGACGATTGCTCCGGTGCCCTGCATGTCGTCGTTGAAGATGCGGTACTTATCCCGGTTGTTAACCAGGATGCGGCGTGCGTTCGAGGCGCCGAAGTCTTCGAAGTGCAGGAGTGCGCGAGGGTACAGCTCGGATGTGACGCTCAAGTACTCATTGACGAGGGCGTCGTAGCGTTCTCCACGCACGCGACCATGGCGGTTGCCGAGGTAATCGGGGTCGTTGAGCAGTTCCTCGTTGTCGGTGCCGACGTCGAGGTTGACCGCGATGACGCGCGAGGGGTCAATACCGGCTGCGGCTGTGTAGACGGCGAGCTTGCCGACGGAGATATCGGTGCCGTTGACGCCCCAGTCGCCGATGCCGAGGATCTGTTCGGCGTCGGAGACGACCAGGAGGTCGACGTCATCGGGGCCGAGGCCAAGGCCTTCAAACGTAGGCCGCACATCCTCGACTCGATCCACGGACAGGTAGACGGCGCGCGAGCGGCGGTAGTCTGCGGACCACTTCTTGATGGCCTCGCCGATGGTCGGATCGTAGATAATGGGTAGAAGTTCGGCGATGTGGTCGATGATCACCTTGTAGTACAGCGTCTCATTGCGGTCGTGCAACTGTTCGAGGTAGATGTACTTGTCGAGGTCATCGTCGAGTCGACACACCTGCTTGTAGGCGCGTGCGGCCTGTTGTTCGAGTGTTTCGACAGCTGCGGGAAGACGACCCATCAGCCCGAAGCGCTTGCGCTCTTCGACAGTGAAGGCGGTCCCACGGTTAGTCTGGGGGTCGGCGATGATTTGGGGTTTTGCTGGCATCAGCGACTCCTTTCTGGTTGTTGTGCCCTTTGGCGTGCGTATTGGTTGGGTGCGAGCCAGCCCAGCACGCTGTAGGGGTGTTCTTTATTGTAATGCTGGGATCAGGCGATGAATCCAGGCCCGTTAGGGGCGCCCTGCCTTGTTCGCCTAGTCTGCTTACTCCATGCCAGGACGACGGCGCCCCGCTTTGAGCTCGGAACGTTTCTTTTTGTCTGCCAGGCGGCGCATTTTAGCTGCGCGACTGGGCTTGGTGGGACGGCGCAGTCGGGGCGGGGCTAGTGAGGCGCGCAAAACTGCGGCTAGTCTTTCGCGCGCGGCCACGCGGTTGCGGCGCTGGGAGCGGTGTTCGGCGGCAGCAACGGTTAGGACGCTGCCGTTGAGGCGTTCTCCCAGGTGAGTCAGGGCTCGCTGGCGCTGGACATCGTCTAGGGCGGTGGTTGTGGCCAGGTCAAGGCTGAGCTGCACGCGCGAATCTGCGGTGTTGACTCCCTGACCCGCCGGGGCCTGAAGCGTGAGAGAAACGCTCCACTAGCTCGCCAGCGGGAACAACCAACCCATGCGGGCAGCCCGGGCCGGGCGCAATACGCAAATCATCCATATCAGCGTTTTTTCTCTTTAGGATCCAGCTCGTCAAGCCAATCGATTAGTTCTGGTAAATCTGTCCATTGGGACGAATTCCACGCATCCGCGCCGATGTCCAGACTTGAGCGTCTTTGACGTGCACAGCTTACCGCTCTATCAGTTGCCTCGATGAGCTCTGAGGAGATATTGCAGCCCTTTTTGTATTGACCCCATCGCCAATTTTTTTCTAGTTCTTTCTCGGTTTTCTGGGCAGTTGACGACGACGGATTTGCGCAAAGGTGGAGAAGTAACCAATACTCAATGCAGGGATGGGAAACTGCAGCATGATGTTTATCTGAGTTCTCAAGCCATTTCTCTAGCTTAGACTTATGGAGCCTCGTTTTGATCTCTGTCACAGACAATCCAGGCACCTTTAGCATCGCCTCCATTTTTATTTTCTTCATACCGTATTTTCTCCAATAATTTACTCAGTGACGATCTATCTCCTGTATTTGCAATCTCAAAGACAATACGGTCACCGTATCTACTTGTGCGTAAGGATTTGCAGATACTTTCGTTCAGTCTCGCCCTCTGCCGCAAACACCACCAGCGGTTTAAGAGACTTTCCCTCAAACCGCTGACGGTCTCCACGAGTTCTCTTTCTAGACGGAGGTTTCCTTTTCGCCATGACGAGACCTTAGAGACGCGGGACGCCGCCAAGGCGGCCAGACATATAAGCCTTTTGCAGATCCATTCCGTCTCGAACGCCTTCAGCAGAGAAATCTGTCAGGCGAACAAGCTCAGAGTTGTGGCCATGCTTTTCAACAAGCCAAATCTCATCCCTGCGTAGCATGTCGCAGTGAAGCAGGTGAACTTCATGAGTAGTGAATATCAGTTGTCGACACTGATCGTTTCCTGTTGAATTCAAGAAACGCCGTAATAGCTCTTCTGTAAGTTTTGGATGCAGAGAATCTTCCAACTCATCAATTAGGTACACTCCACGGTTATTTTGCTGCCCTGCCCGGTAAAGGATAGGAAGCAGATTTAGGTAGCGGATAGTACCGTCTGACTCCTGATCAAGAGGTAACTTAAACTGTTCGTCGCCGTCTTTATGCTTGGTTACAAGCCGTTCATAGGACACTTCCCCGTTTTCCTTAAGCCGCATACGGAAAACCGCCCCCTCGCTAATGTTATTGGCCAAGAAGGCTTCTTTGTCGTCAACAAGCTGAGACTCAAAGTGCGACAGCATCTCATCAGGCATCGGCACTTTCTCACGCTCAACGGGATCGAACAAAACATCGCAAACACCTGTGTCCGCCGTCGATAATCCAGAGACCATCTGCTGACGAAAGGCGCCATATTTCGCAATCCCTTGCGACATCATTACAAATGACGTGCCTCGACGGATCACGTTCAGAGAAGCAAACCATTCAATGACTCCAGCGATAAGCCCAATGTTTTTCTGCTCGCTATTAGCCAGTGTTTCCAGCAGCAGCCGGTTTGTCTGGACAGTTAATGCCAGAGCTTTTACAAACTCATTGTCTTCAAGATCCCCGTACAGCTCCACGCCCTGTTCATCGCGAGTAAAGACTGCCTCCTCATCAACAGAGCGCAAGCGATAAAGCGATTCCGCTACAACCTTCTCGGCAGTGTAGGACACTTCGTAATAGACAATCGCATCCCTTTTAGAGGTTGAATCAGGAACATTAAGAACAATCTCGACGCCGAGCACGGTAGGCTCCCCCACACCATAAAGCTTGTGGGGCTCATAGGGAATACGCCGACCTCGCGCACGAGGCTCAAACACTAACGTCTTGAGCTGCTGCGCTGCATCAAGCAGAGCAGATTTACCAGCAGCATTAGCTCCATAGATGGCAGCGGTAGGCAAAATCCGCGCTTTACCGTCACGGAAAAGAGTCTCGCTGTGACGGCTTTCCTTGCCGGCGATCATCGTGAAATCAACTGGCTCATGGAACGATTTCCAGTTTTCCAGGTGAAGGACCCGCAGCATTGCCACCTCCAACGTTTCTAACAAGATGCAAAAATTATACATCTTGCATGAAACGAATTCAACTTTTTCGTTTCACCTGACGGCCACTTTTCCCAGTATTTAAGCCAATCAGCCCGCCACTCGCCAGCGGCTCTAGCTTTGGGTTGTTGCAGATAGCACGACGTCGTCAGCCAGTCTCGCTTTAACGTCACTTACCGCAACCACCCCCACTCCCCCTCGCCAAGCGCCCACCTCTTTAAGCGCCTCCTCGCTTTAAACGCCCCCTCACTAAGCCCCTCTAAAGCAACTCCCCCACGCGCGCCTTGAGCTGAGGCAATACTTCTTCGTCGAACCAGGGGTTTTTCTTCATCCAAATCTGGTTGCGCGGCGAGGGATGCACCAGCGGGAAGTACGTGGGCAGATAGTCGCGATAGTTGCGCACCACCTGGGTCAGCGAGGTGGAAGACTTCAGGTGCAGGTAACGCTTGGTGGCATAGCTTCCCACCAGGATGGTTAGCTCCAGGTTGGGCATGAGCTCCAGCAGGCGCGGGTGCCATTTTTCAGCGAATTCTTTGCGCGGCGGCAGGTCCCCGCTTTTGCCGGTGCCAGGGAAGTAGAAATCCATGGGGACAATGGCCAGTTTGCCCGAGTTGTAGAAGGTTTCGCGGCCTATGCCCATCCATTCGCGCAGGCGGTCGCCACTGCGGTCATTCCAGACGATGCCGCTTTCTTCCGCGACGCGTCCGGGCGCCTGCCCCACGATCATGATTTTGCATTGGGGCCCGGCGTAGAACAGCGGCTCCACCCCGCGCTTGGTGTAGTCGGCGTTGGCTGGGTCTGCCGCAATGGCTTTGGCGATTGCTTGGAACTGAGGGTCGGTAATCTCGGGAGTCATATTTCCACCCTAGACCCGTTTTAATTCGCGCGCACCGGTACACGTCAAGACGTCCCGATACACTGTGGTTATTAAGGACGACGGCGCCCGCCCCGGTGCCAGCGTCGTCTCTGGGTGCCGCATTGGCGACGTCGCCCGGGCGCGGCGTTGCTCAGGCTTAGCGTTGCCGGCGTCGCCCCCCACCTGCACATCCCAGCGATACACCCGCGAAAACTAGTGAAACCAGCAAGGAGCAGCCATGCAAGCTGACAAGATCGAAGCCGTCATGTCTGAATTTTTGGGCGAGGGCTACCGCATTGTTGGCGACGACGGCGCCCTGTCCCCCGCGATTGAGTGGGTGGATTGGGTTTGCGGCCCTGACGACAACGACGACAATGACGACGGCGATGGCGACGAGGACGAAAAGGTTGAGGTCACTTTCCAAGATGGCTCTACCCGCACCTTCGATAAGGGCGTACCCATGCGCCAAATCTGGCATGAATACGCGGACTAGTCTCTAACGCAACGCAACACAAACCGGCCCTGGTTTGGCCTTCCACTGGGAGGCCAGACCAGGGCTTTTGCTTGCGCAAGGCCCCTAAGTTTTGTTCTGTAAAACCCTCTTGCACCCCTAAGTTAACACTGTTAACCTACTTCCCGGCGCCAAAGTTAACAGTGTTAACCAACTGGAGGAAACAGTGAACACCACACCGCCAGCCTTACTGGCTCGCGACATTCACAAAACTTACGGATCCAACCAGGTCTTGCGTGGGGTCAGCCTGCGCGTAGAACCAGGCCAAATCTTGGGTCTACTGGGCCGCAACGGCGCTGGAAAATCAACCTTTATCACCATCGCATGCTCACTGCGCCGCGCCGATTCGGGAAGCGTGGCCATCTGCGGCGTCGACCCCACCCAAAACAATGTTGGCGAGCTAATCGGCTACGCCCCGCAAGAACTGGGCATTTACCCGGATCTAACCGTCGCGCAAAACCTTGGCTATTTCGGCCGCCTGCACGGGCTGGGCCACCGCGCCGCCAAGGCACGCAGCGAAGAAGTTATGGAAATGCTGGGCCTGACAGGAAAAGCCAATCAAAGCGCCAAGCACCTGTCAGGCGGCCAGCAGCGTCGCCTGCACGCGGGCATGGCTATCATGCATCGCCCGAAACTGATTTTCATGGATGAGCCAACCGTTGGCGCTGACGTGGAAGCGCGCAGTCAGATTCTGGACACTGTCAGGCAGTTAGCGGCAGAGGGCGCCGCCGTCGTCTATACCTCCCACTACCTGGCCGAATTTGAGGAGCTGGGGGCCGACGTCGCCGTTTTTGAAACCAGGGCCGCCTGGTAGCCCAGGGCTCGCTGGAGCAGATCGTGGCCACCTACGGGTCAGGTTCCCGTGCAGGTGCACGTGCCTCAAGCTGACCTGCACAGCGCCTACCTGCAGATCCTCAAAGAAAGCGACGCCGAGGATCTCGCCCCAGCCCCGCAGGCAGCGCCCCAGCCCCAGCCCCGCAGGCAGCCCCAGCCACACCCCCGGCCCCGGCCCCGCAGGAAAACACCCCCAAGGAGAACGAAAATGAAGCCGCTTAAGCAACTCAAACAACTAAGCGCCGTTGCGGGCCTGAACCTGCGCCTGCAGCTGCGCGACCCGGCGCCTACGCTGGTTTTGACGGTGATTCCGCTGGTGCTGATCCCGTTCATGATGCCTGCTTTTAAGGCGATGCTGTTAACCGACGGCTACCGGGGCGTTTCCGGGGCCGAGCAGGCAGTGCCGTCAATCGCGGTGCTGTTTTCATTCCTGGCTGTGCAAAACATTATTGACTCGTTTTTTAATGAGCGTAGTTGGGGCACCTGGCAGCGTCTGGAGGCCTCGCCGCTGTCGCGCCCCACGGTGCTGACGGGCAAGGCGCTGGTGGCTTACATAATTCAAAGCGCGCAGATACTGGTGGTTTTGTCCCTGGGAGCAATTATTTTCGGCTTTGATCCCAAGGGTTCGCTGCTGGCGTTGGTGGCAACTTTGCTCAGTTTTTCGGCGGTACTGGCGGCGTTGGGCGTGGCCATTGCGCTGTGGACACACAGCCGAGACACGGCCTTGTCACTGTCTAACATTGTGGGGATGCTGGCGGCCGGTATTGGCGGGGCGTTTTGCACGGTTTCGTCTTTTCCTGATTGGGCTCAGGATGCCGCACGCGTTTCGCCTGCTTATTGGGCGATCGACGCGATCCACAAGGTGAGTTTGGATGGGCAGGGTTTTGCCGATATTTGGCCCAGCTTGGCGGTTTTGTGGGGATTTTTCGCGGCGATCGCGGCCCTCGCCTTGGTACAGTTTCGTTATAGGCAGGAGTAACCACAGCTGAGCGGAGAGTCTATGGCGTCGTCGAAATCTCGTGCGCTTACACGCGACATTATTTTGTCAGCCGCGCTGGAGTTGGTTGACGACGCCGGACTTTCTGCCCTGTCGCTGCGGAGCCTGGGCAAGCGCTTGGGGGTTTCGCAGGCCGCGTTTTATCGCCATTTTCCTGATAAGGCGGCCCTGCTGGAGGGTATTTGCGAGCAGCTTTGGCGGCTAACTTACGAGCGTTTTTTGGCTCTGGTTCAAGGGGGCGACGGCGTTCACGACGACGCCGCACCCGGCTCACCTGCCGCATCAGGCGCCTCTGCTACAGCGGCTGCCCCTGCCGCACCGGGCGTCCCTGCCGCGTCAGTCCCCGCCAGGCCAGATCCAAACCCTGATACCGAGCCTGACTCAATCCCGATTACCACCCCACAAACAGCCCCTGACCAGGCCTTGCAGGCGCAGGAATATATTCGCCAGTATGCGAACTGCCTGCGCGCCACTTTGCAGGATCACCCCAACACGGTCATTTTGCTGATGACCCACCCGATTTCCACGCCTGAGCAACTTTCCCTGCTAGCCGGGGTGCTTGCTTCGCTGGCCCGCACCGGTTTTACGCCCACTACGGAAACGTTGGCGCTGATCACGTCGGTTTCGGTGTACACCACTGGTTTCGTTGCCGCCGAGGTAGTGCCGCCTGCTGGAACAAGCGACGACGCCGTCGCCAAACCAGGCAGTGCCGCCCTAGCCGCAACCCCCACTCCAGCCGCACCCTCTGAAGGGGCCGACGACGCCGTCGTCGCTGGCACAGAAGACCTCATGGCTGTCAGCGCCATGCTTGACCCGGCTGACGCAGCCGCCTTGCAACCGCTGATCGGCGAAGTTTTGGCCGGAAAATGGGATTTCAGCGCCCAGTTTGAGCGCGGCTTGGAAGCTATTTTGCGCGGCTGGTAGTCGGGCCGCCGCCAGGACAAAATCGCCAAACGCAACCGGCAACCAGCCAACGCCCGGCAACCAGCCAACACCCGCCAACCAGAACATTTGAAAAGGAACACGCAAATGGGAAACATCGACAAGTATCGTGGCTGTCTGCTGGGCGGGGCTGCTGGTGACGCGCTGGGTTATGCGATTGAGTTTGACCGCGAGGAGGCGATTGCTGCGCGTTACGGTTCGCGCGGTATCCGCGACTACCAGCTAGATGAGCGCGGCTTGGCGCCGTTTTCTGACGACACGCAGATGACTTTGTACACCGCCAACAGTCTGCTGTGCTCGCTGGCTGCGCTCTCAGCCCAAGCCTCTGGCGGAGCCCAGGCCTCTAGCGGAGCCCCAGACTCTAGCGATGCCCCTGCCCTGGTGTCCCCCACCGCGCTTTCTGCTCGGGCCTCAGCGTCCCCTACCCTGCCATCCCCCGCTGCGCTTGCCGCTTACGCCCCAGCCCAAATGGCCCAGTTCTATGTGGAGTGGATGTATACGCAGGTCAGCCCCTACCCGCTAGCTGAACCCAAAGCCTGGATTTCCAGCCTGCCTGAACTTTTTGCCTCGCGCGCACCGGGCGTAACCTGCATGAATGCTTGCGAGGCCATGGCTAACGGCGCCAAAGCTGTAAATAACTCCAAGGGTTGCGGCGGGATTATGCGCATGGCGCCGGTGGGGCTAATCAACACTTGCCCGAGCTTTTCCGGCGTCGAGCTGCAGCGCCTAGGCGCGCAATTAGCTGAGCTAACCCACTGCCATGAGCTGGGCTGGATGCCGGCCGGGGTGTTTGCCCATATTGTCAGCCTCCTGTCCCGCGACGAGGCTAGTTCAGTGCGAGAGGCTGCCACGCAGGCGTTGAACACTTTGCCTGAAGCTTTCCCCAACGCGCATTATCTTGGCCAGTTGCAGGAGCTGCTGCGTTACACGCTGCGCCTGGCGGACAGTGACATTCCTGATTTGGAGGCGATTCACGCCCTGGGCGAGGGCTGGGTGGCTGAGGAGGCCCTGGCCATTGGTTTGTTGTGCTCGCTGCGCCACGAGGATGATTTTGCAGGGGCCATCACCTCGGCGGTCAACCATGGTGGAGACAGCGATTCCACGGGGGCTATTGCTGGCAATATCGTCGGCGCCCACTTTGGGCCTGGCTGGGATTCCCGCAGCGTTATCTGGAGCATTTGGAGCTGCGCGACACGATCAGCAAGATCGCTGATGACCTGTTCACCGGCCCGCAAGCCTCCCCGGATCTCTACTTTCCGCCTGTCAGCCCCGACGGCGACGGCGTCTAGCCCCAGCACGCAAGGACGACGGCGCCCGGGGTCACCCCCAGCCTGAGCGGCGTCGTCGTTAACAGCAAGTAACCAATATTCGAACCATTAGAAGGAGTCAGGTAATGCTGGAAAGTAAAAAGGAGGCGCTGTTATCTGAGCTGGTGGCGCAGCTGTGTGCGGAGCGTAATTTTGCTTTCCCGCAGGTGCAGGGCTTTGATGAGCTGTGGCAGCATTTCCGCGCCTTGGTTAACACCCGAGAGCCTGCGCCTATCTCTCCTTTTTGGCTGGAAAAGCAGGATGAGTTGCTGTCTGGTTTGCTGGCGGAAGGCGGTATTTCTAGTCTCGACGACGCCGCCGTCAGCCCGCTTAATCCTCGGATTCGTCTGTGGCAGGTGACATTACCCGCCTGAAAGTTGACGGCATTGTTAATGCTGCCAACAGTCAGATGCTGGGGTGCTGGCAGCCGGGACATTTTTGTATTGACAACGCTATCCATACTTTTGCTGGCGTGCAGTTGCGTCTTGAATGCGCGCAGCTGATGCAGGCTCAGGGTCATGAGGAACCCACTGGGCACGCCAAAATCACTGGCGGCTATAACTTACCGGCTAAGCATGTGCTTCACACGGTTGGGCCGATCTATAACCCGGCACTGCCAGACATTGGGAAATATAAGCTGATGAGCAGCTATTTACAGTGTCTAGATATGGCGCAGGAAAACGGTTTGAAGTCGCTGGCTTTTTGCTGCATCAGCACCGGCGTGTTTGGCTACCCCAAGGAGCCTGCGGCAAAGGTTGCGGTTGACACTGTGCAGCGCTGGTTGGAGGCAACCCAGGCGCAGATGGATGTTGTCTTCAACGTCTTTGGTGACGAAGATTTGCAAATTTACCGCAGGCTTTTGGGGTTCTAAACAGCCTATCAGTTATGGTTAGCTGTGGGTATGTACATCATTAGTTCAAGGCTATCCATGATTTGACTCATTGATTTGTTGAACTTTTCGTAGTTAGTGTTTTGGAATTCTTCGTTTGCACAGGCAACCATAACATTTACGTAGTCGGCCTGGTTATAGAAGGTTACCACCACGGGCACGTCAATAATTGTTAGCACGCCCCGAATAGAAATAGCTTTAGACTCAGGGATCTGTAATATTTCTTCCGGTTGACCAATCTGGATTGGCAACCCGTCCACTAGGATCTCGGTTTTTTTGAAATAGCCATAAACCCCGTGTACCGCTTTTAATAGCTGCTGCCACGAAACCGGGCGGGTGAGCCGGTAGTTGGCGTGAACCCAGCCCTTTTCTTCTTTTTCACGAATCAAAATCATTACAGTTCCCTATCCGCTCTTGGCTCAGCATGCAGGCTTGCGACCAGCTACTATGCGGCGCAACCTACCTGCCAGCTTTGAGTTGTTCCTCAGGCGTATTCATGGCGATTTCCATATTGTCAATGAATTTGCCAATGAATTTGTTGTAGTGCTCGTAGTCCAGGTTTTTTAGTTCTTCATTGTTACACTCAACATAGACGTTAATAAAGTGGACTTGGTTGTAGAAAACAATTTCTACATTAGTCCTAGCCACCATTAGCAATCCACGAATTACAATATTGCGGTCTTCAGGGATCTTGAGAATGTCTTCAGGGGTTTTAATTTCAATCGGCTTATGGTCGACCAGGATTTCAACATTAGCGAAGTAATGCCAGGCTTCGTAAACCCCTTGTAGCATCATTTCCCATGAGGCCCGGAAAGTTAGGTTGAAGGTAGACCGCAGCCAGCCGTCGTCCTCACGATGACCCATGAACAGCATGGTTCCTCCTAGCCAACCGCGTCGATGGCGGCTTTGGCGTCAGCTAAGCCAACCCCGGTGCGGTCTCGGTAAATTTTGATGGCGTTGATTTTTTTGCCCATCCGCACTAGGTGGAGTTCTTCGGGGGTTAGTTCCAGCCAGGCGGCGGCCTCGTAATCTGCAGCCCCAGCCCCGACGACGCCGTCGCAGGCCCCGTAGGTACCCGGAGCGTACTCGCTAGCGTCACCATAGGGGCCCGATTGGCCGTAATCACTGGTTCCCGTCTGGCCATAACTGACCCCTAGACGCAACTCCAAGCTCCTGACCTGAGCTTTTAACCGGCGGTTTTCGTTGCGCAAGCGCTCAATCTCTGCGGCCTGATCAAACCATTTACCCATAACGTTCCCTTACATACCTATCAAGCGCAGCAGGTTTGCGCCCACCGCAATATTTAAAAATTTTCTAGCGCTTTTGAGCTGGCCTTAGCGCCAGTGCAAGCCGGCCTTACCATCACTCTAAGTTGGCCTTATCGTCACTCTAAGCTGGCCTCACAGCCAACCTATTTGGAGCTTTCTGATTTCTCAGCACCCTGCGGGCGCTCAGAGTCTGGCGCCGGCTCTACCCAGTTGGCCAATATGCCGCCGGTTGGGTCTTTGAAGGCCGCCAGTAGATCTTTGAATCTCATGCCGGCCAGATGCGAAAACTGGTTGAGCTCGTAGTGGTCAGGAAAGATGGTGCGCAGCTGCATTGGTACGGGCTTGCCGTCTCTGGTCAGGCGCCCGGTGATCAGCGAGAGCTGTTCAAAGCCCCAATGCGGATCCACGCTTTGGGGACTTCTGGGCACCCGAATCACCTCCCAGCCCTGGTAAAAGCGCGCTTTGTGGCCAATGCGTAGCACCGCCCAGTTAAGCATGAGTTCGCTGTAGTCGCTGATCATGGTGGGCACGCGAGTTTCGGCGTACTCGCTTTCTCCATAAAAAGCTTGGGCATGTTCACCGCTGGTGTTCCACACGTGCTGCCAGCTGCGCCCACAATCCCAGGTCAGCGATAGTGCGTCGCTATCACGAAGCCGAATCTGTGCCCCTGCCGTCTCTGCAAAGTGAAACAGCTCAGCAACTTGCCACCACATTATTCTGACCTCCCAGTCAAAATCCCCAGCTCAAGGCATTCAATAGCGGTCAACACAATGTCTTCGGCCAGAAACTGCACCTGGCGCGCACCGCCGGGTAGATCAAAGTAGGGCACGTTAATACCGGTGCGGATCGAGCATCCCTGCGGCAGCTGCTTGATTTCATAGCTGTAGTAGGGGTCGTTTAGGGCGAATATGTCCAGTGAGCGATACTCAAAGTAGGTGGGCCGCTCCCCGACGGGCCGGTGCCACAGGTATTTGCCGTCCGGGTAGCCCACGCGATCCACGTACGGCCCGTAGAGCTGCAGGTAGTCCGCCAGATTCGTAAACACCTGCACGGTAGAGCGGTCCATGCGGGCTAGCACCTGGTCACTGTCAGGTAGGGAGCGGATAATCATGTCCCCGCGAAAACTGGGGTCATGTACTTTCGGCACGTCCTGAGCGTCCATCTTCCCCTCCTTGCGTTTATAACTAGCGTAAGTCTATGCCTGCTTTTGCTCACGACGGCGCAGTTCGCCAACAGACGAGGGGCGCCGTCTCTTCTAAGATTCTTACTAACTGCATATAGTTAGTTTGTCTTAGTGTTAGTTAGATGACGACCTATATAGCCAATATAAACCTTATTGGTACGACGAGTGTCAGCATAGTAATGCATTCGAAGATAATTTATGCCGTTAATTTTGAAATGCGCATACATTTCAGTTTCCTCGACGATCAACTTCGACCGGAACGGCGAATGTCCGTTCTTCTCGCAATCGAGGATTATTTTTAACAGTTTCACTTTCGGTTGGAGCATGGCGTCTTTGCGAACACACACCACTCTCACCTAGATAGGAATGCACATCTCCTTGAAAGTCTCCATTCTCCAAGGCTTTCATGTAACTACGGAGCGCAAGGATAAATTCCCAGAAACGTTCTGCATATTGCGACGTTTCGGGTTTGGCGTCAAGTATCATTATTTCATCAAGCATACTATCTGAATCATAAAACTCTACATATTTACAGACATCTGACCAAGCGCCTCCTGCAGTCATACGGTCGAAAAGGTCAGCCATATCATTTGGTGGAGTATAAAGCCAATTTTCTTCGTAATAAAATTCCTGTTCTCCAGGATCGGGATGGTTTACCTTCCACTCTAGTTTCCGTACCTTGGCCTCGAGTTCTCGAATTCTCCTACGCTCATCACTGCGCTCATTTTCTTGTTCTTTAAACGCTTTCTTAACTTGAGCTAGTTCATCATATACGTGATCATTATCGTCAACCTGATCGAGAAGAGTTTCGTAGGCATCTATCTGCTGCTGCAGATTCTTTTTTTCTATCGCAAAATCCTGTTTTAGGTTATTTGTTTTTTGAACTAAAGTATCATAATTTGCATAAATTGAGCTAAAGCCAGTAGATAGAATCTCAACACCATCCACCATATCCGAATGACTTTTTGGAGTAAATTCCGCCGAAAAATGTCTAATCAATGACACAAGGTTATTAAACCACTTGAAACGCCATATACTATTGCCCTTAACAACGGCTCTTTCTTTATGGTCCGCAGCAACCGAAGATACTTTTTCCTTGCAAGTATCAGCCTTTTTCGTCCGCGTTTTAGCTTCATCAACTGTAGGACGCTTAATATTATTAACAGGTTCTAGCGGTAATAGCTTCTCGTCCTCAATAACTTCAGAATGACCCTCCATCTCAGGAGCAAGACGGAACGTAGGGGCCTTCAGCTTTTGCCCCTTCAGTACTTTTTCTGCGCTACCAAGTTCTCCGTCGAGACCTTTTTCCCACAAATAGGTACAAGGAGTTTGAGCAATAATACGCGACAGTTGCGGCCGAAATTTACCATTCTTATCTAGACCGTGGTACAGAGTTGAAGACGTAAGTATCTTGTGTCGTTTTAAATCTAATTGATCTCCAGGATCCACTCCAGGTAGATAAGTTCGTAAGCATCCCTTCGCAAGCCCAAGTTCACCAACTTTATTGCAAAAATAATTATAGACACTTGGTTCCAGTAAGAAATATGAAGCGCAGCCAAGTGAATCGTCTGTGAGTGTATTCAAAACTGATTGCCATTGGTTATGCGCTTTTTTATCGAAGTCATCAGAGATAGGTGAGGCGACAACAATCGCTATACGTCGACGACTGTCGTAGATCCGTTCTACTAGTTCATCTACCTCATCCTCATTAATAACATTTGTAACTGATTTCCTTATTAGAATTCCGCTCTCATGAACGTCATACTGCTCAACAAGATCACAGACCAGATTCGGACGTTTGGCATCCCAGTTCGCAGAGAGTGGAGGTTCCACCTCAATCCAAATAACTTGTTTGTATCTAGACTCTTTTGTCGCTGCCATCGCATACATGCGCGTACGCCAACGACCGTTTCCACCTGAAGAGTGTACAAGTTCCAATAACTGACGATGATAATGTCGATCTTTACTGGACTCTCGTAGTCTAATAACCGTAACTTCCTCAGTTTGCGAAGTTCGTCTTTTAACTTTCAATTTACCAAAGCGATAAATACCATCTTCTTCAAATCCCGCTTCCAGTCTCCCTGCAGGGATAAGGTATTTATTTTCAAACCATTCACTGAACAGTCGATAAGCGATTTTGTGCGCATCTTCTTTTTCGGGTAGCTCCAGAATCGCCCGGTAGCCTCGCGCCATTACTTCATCCCTCACCCATCATTGATTGGTGGACGTACGATATCTTACCTAACTCATCAGCCATTTTAAGACATTTTGGCAGAGAGAGTCACAGGACGGCCGAGCACTACGAAAGTAGTAAGACTACGTACCTGATACAGGCAGCGCTGACGATACAAAGTTTCCTAGTGATGCTTCATTTCTGTCGATTACGCCTGATAGAATGGTGTTTCGGGAGAAACGACGGGCCGCCCCTGCCAAGCCACAACACTAACCACTCTGGTCGCAGAGACGCTGTCGCAAGGCGTATTGACGCCGTTGGTGCAGGTAGTAACGGCATCACCACGCACAACACAGAGACCCGGTCATACCAAATTCTCAGTAGGATTTAGCGCCGCAGCATCAGATCTTTGTATAGTCACACTATGGCTAGAACCGACGTCGACCGCGAGCTACGGGAGTTTGCGCACGAACGCGACTGGGAGCAGTTTCATTCCCCGGAAAACCTGGCGAAGTCTATTGCAATAGAGGCTGGGGAGCTGCTTGAATGTTTCCAATGGGGGCAACCAGAAGACGTAAATGCAGTCAAAGAAGAACTTGCAGACGTACTTACCTACTGCCACTTTCTGGCCATGAAACTAGGTGTAAAACCAGATGACCTTATTTCTCAGAAGCTAGTGAAAACCGGGGAAAAATACCCAGTATCGCTCAGCAAGGGGCGGAGCACGAAATATGACCAGCTATGAAATTAAGCGGACTAAATTCGAACCGAATTCAGTGTCCACTCTTGTCAAAACAGATACTCGCCTAAAAAACTGGCCTGTAGTTTATATCCTGACTTCAAGTAAAGAAGTGTATGTAGGTGAAACGCTTGACTACAACAAGCGCATGAGCCAGCATCTTAAAACTGTTGAGAAGAATAAGCTCGACGTTACACATGTTGTCATACATGAAAAATTCAATAAATCTGTATGCCTAGAACTTGAATCTATTCTTATCAACCTTTTCACTGGCGACGGCAAGAAGACAGTTCTTAACGCAAATCACGGCATCGTTGACGCCGACTATTATCAGCGCGATAGCTATCGTGAAATTTTTAATGAAATTTTCGAAAGCCTGCGCTCATCCTACGGGTTATTCAGTCAGTCAAAGCCTGATATTGAAAATTCAGATCTATACAAATACTCTCCGTTCAAGCAATTAAACGAAGAACAAGAGAATGTAGTTACATCCCTGTCTGAACGAATCATTAGCAGTCTTTCAGACAAGAAGAGTCCGTTACAAGAGTTCATCATCCAAGGCGGAGCAGGAACAGGCAAAACTATTCTTGCAGTCTATTTAATAAAGCTAATCGCCGACTACAGCTCTGAACGACCTATCACCACCGAGGAAGATGCTCTACCTTTAACACAAACCGCCACCAAGAGGCCCTTACGAATTGGGATTGTAATCCCCCAAAGTTCACTACGGCAAACTATCAAAAGAGTTTTTAAATCGGTAGATGGACTTAGCAATAAGATGGTTCTGTCACCTTTTGACGTCCCAAAGATAGTTCTGAATGAGAATGCTAAATACGATCTGCTAATAGTCGATGAAGCACATCGCCTTAACCGTTTTTCGACACAGGCAAACGGTAGTGTGTTTAAGATGTATCGCGACAATAATCGCGCTCTTTATGGAGAATCAGATAAAGAGGGTAACCAGCACAATCAGCTGGACTGGATGCGAACCTGCTCAAAGAATCTGGTTTTGCTACTAGACCCCACTCAAGCTGTACGTCCTGCAGACATGAGTTCCAAGGTGTGGGAATCTGTCATAGCAGAGTCAATTACAAACAAATTATATTTTCAGCTACACAGCCAAATGCGTATGAAGCTGTCAGAAATTGATAAATATAAGGCACTTATAGATGCTCTATTTGGAGATCGCCCCATTGAAGAAAGCGATGTCCCTGACTTCAGCGGATACGACTTTAGGATCTTCACTAATTTCAAGGAGATGCACGAAGCGCTAACTAGGCGCGAAGAAGAGTATGGCCTTTCGCGCATGGTTGCAGGCTATGCCTGGCCTTGGATCAGTAAAGGTGATAAGTCGGATTCAGCACCCTACGACTTTGAGTTGGACGGGGTAAGTATGCGATGGAATCGCACTGTTGAATCTTGGGTGCACTCCCCTACAGCTTTTCAAGAGGTAGGTTCAATCCACACCATTCAGGGTTATGACCTGAACTATGCCGGCGTAATCATCGGCGCAGATGTTGAACTAGATGAATCTGGGAAATATCGAGTTAACAAAAACAACTATCACGATAAACGCGGCAAGGCAAACAATAAGGTTGCGAACGAAAAAACAACTCCTGAGCGTCTACGTCGTTATGTTGCAAATATTTACAAGGTTTTACTAACTCGCGGTATACGTGGAACCTATATCTACGCAGAGCCTTCCGGCCTTGCTGAGCGTTTCCACCAAGTGCAACAGATTCTTATCAACCGCGAGCAGGCCGCCCATGACAAGCCGCAGCACTGACCGCCCTGGCCGCAGCGACGCCGTCGCCGCACGTAGCGATGTCACTGCACGTGGCGATGCTGCCGCAAGCCGCACTGCCGCCGTCGGCGCAGATAAAGCAGAAACGCAACCCCAAAACTGCAGCTGCGGAAACCGCGCCCCCGCAGAAAAGCTCGTATTTGCTAAGGCGGCTTTGGCCCTGGCAGGCCACGAAGTCACCGACCTGACGCTGCGCAACATTTTGGAACAGCAGGCCCACGGCAACCTAACTGGCGAGCAGGCACGCGCAGCAATCAGAAAGCACGTGCAAGGCTGATGGCACGCAAAGTTTTTCGCACCTGGGAGGATTACTTCATCCCTGGCACTTCAGTATTGCGCAATAAATTCACCACTCCTGGCAACCCATATGGGGAACCTGACGCTGTCAAGCTACGCTTTCTGGAAGAGGGATACGCTAGCTCCAGAATTTTGGAACTGGCGCAAACGCCGATCAAAGGCAACTTCGATTACGCCCACATGAAGGCAATTCACCACCATATTTTCCAAGATGTCTATGAGTGGGCAGGTCAGGAGCGAGTTGCTCCCCTGGGCACGTTCATGGTCAAGTCTGGCCCAGACGTTGTCCATTACCAGCTGGGAGATCCGGCTGCGCCACAAATGTCTTACCAGTACTATCCAGCTGGCCCAGTCTTAGGGCAGGCAGCCAATGAGCAATACCGCAGGCTCAGCAAAATGGATTTGTTGCGCGGCTTGGATCATGAAACTTTCGTGACAGAGCTGGCTGAAATTTGGGGCGAGTTGAACGTTATCCACAGTTTCCGCGAGGGCAATACACGCACGCAGTTCGTGTTTTTCTCCCAGCTGTCTGAGCAAGCCGGTTGGAAGCTTGATCCTGCGCTTTTTGTGCCGAGCACCCCCGCCTGCAATGAATCGGCAGCCCCCGCTTGCAATAAACCAGGCATGCCCACCAGTCACAGACCAGGCACCCCCGCCTGCAAGGAATTCGTGGCAGCGCGTTTCTACAGTCAGGCAACTGGCAGCAACCAGCGTCTAGCTGCAGCTTTGCGCCCCGCCATCGTGCCTTTAACTGCCCCTCTAGAGCAGGTTTAAAAGGGTAAAAAGGACAAACATCTAGAGTTCCCACCCCACGCCCCCTACCCAGCTCACTTAGAAGCCAGCAAAAGCACGACGCCGACTGCGCCCTAAAAGCTGCGGCCTGTGTGGGATAATTTCTCTCGCAGGCCGCAGCTGGTTACAACCCTGGTGGCGTCGCGCCTGCTTGGAGGAAAAATGCGCGCTTTCGAAGAGTCCCAGGCGGCGCCGTCGCTAATTACCTCGCAGAGTGCCGCCCCGCAGCGTGCCGCCCGCACCCAAAAACCCCAGTCCATTGAGGTGCGCGGGGCTCGCGTGCACAACCTGAAGAACCTAGACGTTGATGTTCCGCTAAATAAAATCGTTGGTATTGCTGGCGTATCTGGCTCAGGTAAATCCTCCCTGGCCCTGGGGGTTCTCTATGCGGAAGGCTCGCGCCGTTACCTGGAGTCACTGTCCACCTACACGCGCCGGCGCATGAGCCAAGCCCAACGCTCTGACGTGAGCGAAGTGCGTTACGTGCCGGCGTCGTTGGCGCTGCGGCAAAGGCCAGGCGTGCCCGGAATTCGCAGTACTTTCGGAACCATGACTGAGCTAGCCAACAGTCTGCGACTGATGTTTTCGCGCCTAGCCCACCACCGCTGCCCTAACGGGCACTATGTTAAGCCCTCATTCGACGTCGCCCGCATGGCTGAAATTACCTGCCCCACCTGCGGCGTAAAATTTTATGGCCCTGGCGCTGAGGACCTGGCGTTTAACTCACGCGGAGCCTGCCAAACTTGCTCGGGCACAGGCCTGACCCGCAGCGTGAATGTTGCAGCGCTGGTGCCGGACCAGAACCTGAGCATTGACCAGGGCGCCGTCGTAGTGTGGGGCACGCTGATGTGGGCCCTGATGAAAGACGTGTGCCGCGAGATGGGTGTGCGCACCGATGTGCCATTCAAGGAGCTAACTGAGGCGGAGCAGGAGATTGTTTACCACGGCCCGGCGCTAAAAAGCACATTATTTACGTAAATCCTAAAACTAACCAGTCGGCCGAAATGGATTTCACCTATTACAACGCCATTTATACGGTCGAAAATGCGCTTTCTAAAGTTAAAGATGAAAAGGGCATGAAGCGCCTGGAGCGTTTCTTGCAGGAGGACACTTGCCCTAAGTGTCACGGCACCCGTATGTCTGAAGCCACCCGGGCGCCCCGGTTGCGCGGTATTGGTCTGGACGCGGCCTCGCAAATGACCCTGTCTGAGCTGATGGGGTGGGTTGAGGGGGTGCCCGACTCACTGCCGCAGAGGCTGCGTCCCATGGCCCAAAATATTTGTGAGGCTTTCTTTGACACCGCCCAACGTTTGCTTGACCTGGGGCTGGGCTACTTGGCGTTGGATCGTGCGGCATCCACGCTTTCTACCGGTGAGCGCCAACGCGTGCAGCTAGCGCGGGCGGTGCGTAACCGTACCACGGGCGTACTGTATGTGCTTGATGAGCCTTCGATTGGCTTACACCCGCATAATCTCAAGGGTTTGACGGGGGTGATGGATGATCTGTTGGCGGATGGCAACTCGGTGATTTTGGTTGACCACGACACTCAGGTGCTCACCCACAGTGATTATCTCATTGAGATGGGGCCCGGCGCTGGTTCCGACGGCGGCACGGTGGTTTGCCAGGGTACGGTTGCGCAGGTCATGGATGATTCTGCGTCGATTATTGGGCCGTATCTGAGGCAGCAGAACCAGCCCAAGCCGGCGCGGGCGGATCTTTTTGAGCGCGGCAGTATCCGCCTAGTCACGGACGCGATCCACACGGTGCAGCCACTTGAGGTGGATATTCCCCAGGGACGACTCACAGTGGTGACTGGGGTTTCGGGCTCAGGTAAAACCACCATGGTGCTTGAGAGCCTGATCCCGGCTTTGCAGGCGCGAATTGCCGGTCAGGCGCTGCCGGGGCATGTGCGCTGCCTGGAGGCACCGGGTATTGGCCGGGTTATGCTCAGTGACGCCACCCCGATTGGTATTAATGTGCGCTCGACTGTGGCCACCTATGCGGGGGTGCATGATGAGTTGCGTAAGCATTTCGCCAGGTCTGAGGCGGCTAAGCAGTATGGAGCCAAACTTGCCGCTGAGGCCGGCTCGAAACCTGGCCGCCACCGTGGGCTTACGGCTGGCGCGTTTTCTTATAACACTGGTTCTTTGCGTTGCGACACTTGTGACGGCACTGGGCAGATCTCCCTTGACGTGCAATTTCTTCCCGACGTCGAGATTTGCTGCCCCGATTGTCGCGGATCTCGTTATGGGCGTGCGGCTCACGAAATTAGGTGCTTTTTTGACGACGGCGCCGCTTACAGCCTGCCTGACCTGATGGCTATGAGTGTGGATGAGGCTTTGACTGTTTGCGCGGGCCTTAGCCGGGTGAGCAAGAAATTGCAGGTGCTGCACGATTTGGGTTTGGGCTATTTGACGCTTGGCGAGCAGACACCGGGGCTTTCTGGTGGCGAGGCACAGCGGTTAAAGCTTGCCAGTGAGATGGGCCGGGGCCAGGGCGATTCGGTGTTTGTGTTTGATGAACCCACTATTGGCCTGCACCCAAAGGATGTGCAGACCCTAATGGGAGTGTTTGCCAGTTTGATTACTAAAGGCGCCACCGTGGTGGTTATTGAACATGATCTGGACGTAATCCGCAGCGCAGACTATGTGGTGGATATGGGCCCTGGCGGAGGTTTGGCCGGTGGCCAGGTGGTAGCCACCGGCTCCCCCGCTCAAATCAAAGCCTGCCCCACCAGCCTCACCGGCAAATTCATCTAGCAGTACTCAAACTTGAGCATAAAAGTTATTTGTTTTACAGAAGTATTTCTAGATGAGCTCTAATTTTGCGCTCTACCCCAAGTTTGCGCGCATAATTCATAAGCTTACTAGATCTCGATTCTTGCTGCGTGTATAGCTCTGCATTGCCGGCACAAGTAACTGCAGATCAAGCACACTCTTGCCACGCATTAAGTCGCACAGCGTTCTCTCAAGGTCGTATACTCTAACCATATTTCCGTATATCGTCTTCACCTGCGTTAAACCTAAATCAAGAACTTCGTTTGCGCAAGTGCGACAGATAATACCGGCTTCTTTGACTGCCACAGTGTTGTAATTTCGCGGGAAAGTCATTGTTAAAGAAGCTGGAGTGCGGTCAGTCATCTCATGCAGATTCAATGCAGTATCATCTGAGAACACGCCACGTGAGAACCTGTACTGGGCAATATATAGTGGGTCTTCCCATACGTCTGGCAAGGCATAGAGCCCACGCGCAAGTTGTACAACTTCTCCAGAACGAGCTACCTCAGCGAGCTTACGCCTCGGTATACCTGCAGCTGTAACCTGAGCAGCAGTCACATATCCAGCGTTTTGCGAGGCAATCTCAAGCACTGTCCGCATAGGCCCCCTCTCCCGTACAACCACACTGAATAGTATTCCAAATTCAGCATGACTGTACGTCACACATAAGCTGTACCATTCTCACAAAATTTAGATTAAATCTAAGAATCTTTACATTCCCACTTGAGATCTTCAGGAAACCATTGCAAACCACTCACGCTAGCATTAATAGCCGGGTCAATTAAATTTCCTGCCAACTCAGCTGCTGCATCTATCACCTTCAGCCCTGCAGGCAACCCTGTATTAGCAGATAACTTTTCAAACTGCCTTCCCTGAGATAAACCCCATTCTCTAGGCACAGAAAACTTATCTGGCATTGCCTCCCCCACCCTTTAATACAAACTTCTTGTTATTGCCAGCAAATACACGACAGAGCAATCTATGGAAATAGAAGGAAGACACCGCCCTAGCTGTATCAAGAGATGATGCAGATGCAGCAGACTTGACTGCCATTTCAACCGCTGCGGCACTCTTGTAGGTCATAACCTATCCTTCTCACTGGGTAATCCTGCATCTGACAGCAGACCTTCATATATTTCCTTGGCCTGGCTAGCAGAATAGTAATCACGCAGATAATTTGCCAGATTTTTAAAATCAAAATGGCTCTTCATAATTGAGGGTGTGGGGGTGGTATGCGGGGTTCGGCGTGTCGTGGCCGGGTAGGGGTCGAGGTCTTCCGATGATGGGGGTTCCTACACCGTCCATCCGAAAGACCTCGACATGCTAATACTACCTTTGATCGCCCTGACCTGAGCACCTTCACACGCCTGGATGACCTGGGCCTGGAAGTGACGGGCCAGCGTGTAGGAGGCGATCGGACCATCTTGGCCTGCAAGGTAGTGGGTGAGGACCGGTGGTGCCGACAGTGTGGGGGCGAAGGCGTCGTACGCGACACGGTGATCAGGCGCTTGGCTCACGTACCCTACGGGTGGCACCCCACGATCTTGCACGTGAGCGTGCGCCGCTACCGCTGCCAGACGTGTGCTCACGTGTGGCGTCAAAACATGAGCCAAGCGGCCGATCCACGCGCCAAGCTCTCACACTCGGCGGTGCGCTGGGCGCTGGTGGGCCTGGTGGTCCACCATCTGACGGTGGCGCGTATCGCCCAGGCCCTAGGCGTGTCCTGGAATACCGCCAACACCGCTGTCCTGACCGAAGGCCAGCGTCTACTGATCAATGATCCAGCACGGTTCGATGGCGTGCGTGTCATCGGGGTGGATGAACACGTGTGGCGCCACACCCCCTACGGAGACAAATACGTCACCGTTATCTTGGACTTGACGCCCATCCGCGAACGCAGCGGCCCCTGCCGGCTCTTGGACATGGTCCCAGGCTGCTCCAAGCAGGTCTTCAAAACCTGGCTGGCCTCCCGGCCCGACACGTGGCGTGAGCGTATCGAGATCGTCGCGATGGATGGATTCACTGGTTTTAAGAGCGCTGCCGCCGAAGAACTCCCCGATGCAAGGGCAGTCATGGATCCCTTCCATGTTGTACACCTGGCTGGCAACGCCTTGGATGAATGCCGCAGGCGTATCCAGCAAGAACTTCACCATCGGCGCGGGCGTGCCACGGATCCCCTGTACAAGGCTCGCAGGATGTTACACACCAGATCTTGCCTGCTCACGCCGCGTCAGCAGCACCAACTACTCGACCTGTTTTCCGGTGAGGAGCACGTCGCCCTCGAGGTCACTTGGAGTGCCTACCAGAACATCATTGATGCCTACCGCGCGCCCGACACGGCTGCGGGCAAGGCCATGATGCAAGCCGAAATTAATACACTGACCTGCACGCGTGTACCGAGGGGTCTGAGAGAGCTCATTACGCTGGGCAGGACACTCAAACGCCGATCCAGGGACATCCTGGCCTACTTCGATCATCCCCACACCTCCAATGGCCCTACCGAAGCTATCAACGGGCGCCTTGAACATCTACGCGGATCCGCTCTTGGGTTCCGCAACCTCACCAACTACATCGCCCGCTGCCTCCTCGAAACCGGAGGATTCAGACCCCAACTACACCCTCAATTATGAAGAGCCATCAAAATCGCGATTCGCATAGGCAGCTTCTCTCAGCACATCAGCAACCAGCGAGAGATCTTCATCATCTAACACAAGGTCAAACACAATGCGCTCAGGACGCGTAACAGGCAGCCCCTGCACAAAAGTCACCTCATCCCGAGCAACTTTCCTCTTCGCAAAACTAGCAACAGTTTTTCGCGAATTTATGCGCTTTGGAGCGTAAATGCGGTAAGGCGATAGATACAGATCACCCAGCTCAAGCAGTGATGAAGCAGTGGCGCCCCCAATCACTATGCCATCCCAATTCGAGCTACGCATCCGCTCATAACTGAAGTTTTCTGGCGCAGTCAGTTTCCAAATAGCTGCGAGCTCATCTGTATATGAGGAACCAGCCCCAATCATACGATAAGCACCTCTAATGACACGCTCAAGTCGACCAGACTCAACCGCATCATGCAGAGCATCGCGCGGTATGCCCATGCGTTCAGCCTGAGCAGTTGTAAAGACACCCTCAGATTCTGAGAGTTGGGCTATAGCTTCCAGATGATTCGCTCGAACCATGTTGCAATTGTAGGCTACAAACCTACAAATGAAACACCTCCAGGTATACCTGTAACTCGCGCCTTACTCTGAGCGCTTCACACATGCGCGCCAACTCATGAAGATCTTTCTCACGGCTATTGAAGTATCCACCAATAGCGTCACGCACAAGTTGCGCATCAACGCCACCCAGCTTCCTTTGCCTAATCAGATCAGCGATCGAACGTTCAGAGTTATAGCACCTGACCCTATTACCTGACGGCGTCATAATATTTGTTGCGCCAAGCTCGTAAATATCAGGGCGAACCCAGTGAATCTGAATGCCTGGAAAATCCTCAATCAGCCTGACCGGGATTATACCCCCTAGGTACGGTCACGGACTGCACTACCGGAAGCCTGTCTGATAATCCATTTAGATACAACGCGCTGTTATGCGAAAAAATACACCTACGCCAACGCGTCCCAATCACAAGAAAGTCATCTTCGAAAACATCAGGCGTGCAGTAGATACCGCGTGAAATCCTATCAATAAGGCCTGTTTCGCTCGCATAAGAGATAAGTCCCGCAGAAAATCCAGCACCCTTCAGCTGCGAAGAGTACGCCACCCCACCCTCGGCGTCGATGTAACTTACAAGCTCGTCAAGCATCAAAGTAGACACCTCCTCTACAACAGACGTTCATACAGCGTTATACAGCTATTGATGTATAAACGTCTATCAAGGGACAGCATCCCTCCCGCAAAGCGCACACACGCGGCCCCAAACACACAAGTATGGGTAGTTCTATGAGTACGCATTAAGGCCGCGTAGATCATCGAGCAGGCCAGGCCCGGAAACGTTTACCAGGGATTTTGGAATGTTAAGGTGGCACTACTTATCGTAAAATCGAGTAGAACTCAAGCGAAGCAGGCAATCAGATGGACACCTGCAAAAGCGCTGACAGCGTCGTTTTCACCGACGAAGACATAGAACAGTGGGCGCTAGAAGCAGAATCAGATACGAGTTACGCAGGAAAACACCTTGGCCCTTCAATTGCCGGTAAACCTATAAGCTCATTTGCAACCAAACAAACTTCTAATTAAACCTTACAACGTAGTCAACAAGCTGAAATTACAGCCTATTATGTACATGCTGCATTAATTATTTAAACAATCAGAATACACTGAAACCAAAAGCGTGGGGACACCAGACTCCTGGCGTCCCCACAAACAAGCTAGTTTTAGGCTGATCTACTTGGTGATAGTGAACTCATAAAATTGAGGGCCATGCACAAACTTAACTGTGCGCTTATCATCATTTAATGATACATCAACCGAACGGGTGGCCTCGCTGGTATCTTTACTATCACCGAAATCTATATGCGGCGTGCCACCATCTTTGTAGCGTGAGACGCCCCAGTACTTGTTTTCGTGCGGTAAAAAGCATTGGTCCGCGTTTTCCCCGCTGATCTGCCAAGTCTTGTCAGCGTTAAATATTAAAGTCACATTAGCGCAATCATCAGTACCAACTAGCTTAACCCCGGTAATAGCAGCCTCAATCTCTTTAAGCCTCTTATCCGCTTTTGCGTTGTCGCTAGTCACCTTGTCGTTAGCTGCTTTAGCGTCAGCTAGAACGCTTTTAATCGCTGCCGAGTCAGGAGCCACAGTCAACCGCTGTTTATAGTCTTTAACCTGGTCTTGTTCCAAGTTGGTCATAGACGAAAGCGAAGCATAAGCCTGCGCCCTATCATCCGAAACACTATTACCACAGCCAGACAACGCTAACGTAGCGCACATAACCATGGCCATAAACATCGACAATTTCTTCATCGAATTACCCCTTCCGAATTGCTTTTAAGGCTACCCCCCGCATGAAATCCGCAAGAGCAAATTTGAAGAAATCCGCAGCTTCAGCCCCTAGTAAGGGACCACACTGATCACAGCTTACTTCACCCCACGCGCATAGTTGATATACCGCAACTCATGATTAAAAGCCTCCATCATGGCAACTATCGCCACACGATCATTAGAATCAACCGACCGACGCGCATCCCTTACCCGATGAGACTCACCAAACCAAAACTCAACCTGCTCTTCATCACCCACCTCACGAGCCGCATACCTCAACGCAACAAACTCACCCATAAGCCGAGTACCAGTTTCATAGAAAATGTCATACAAAACACTCAACTCAGTATCAGCCCAACGACCCAAATCAGCCACGAAAACCACACCTTTCACTACAGTGTCACTACCACTCTACACAGAGCTGCAAAACTAACGATATTTGATTACTACACCGGCAGCGGGCCCCGGCCTCGTCCCACGAATCAGGGACGAGGCCGGGGCTTGCTGCTCTGACCGGCTATTTTGGTCAGCTTAGTCAGCTGCTTTAGTCAGTTTCAGCCAGCTTAGTTAGCTAGGAAGCCGCTAAAAAGCGTCACTCCCACTCGGTGGTTATAGTTTTGCCGTCTCGTCACTCCAGTTGCACCCAGTTTTCGGCGGCATCTCGAAGTGAGTGCCGCTGAATGACGCGACGTCGCGTTTCATCGGCTTCGGGGACAAAAGCTGGGACAACTTCAAAAACCATTTTCAAACTCAGAGTATTGAGTTTTTATTTTTGTCCCAAGGGGCACGGAGAGCCGCCTTTGGAGGCTCGATATCGCCGAAAAACGCCCGTTTTGAAACTCAACCGCCTTTGAGCCTGCAAACCACCAGCTTCAACAGTAAGTGAGTCGACGCGGGTGGCTTACGAGCCGTTCACAAAACCGCAGGCCACAGGTCTTTGTCAACGATAAGCAAAGTGAATAGTCTCAGGTGGCTTGCCCATGAGTTGGCGTAAGCCTGTTTAGCAAAAGGCTAATCGGACACGACAGGCCGCCCGCATGGCGACGGCGTTTCCCGTGCGGGCACAAACAGCCCTGCGTGCCCTGTCGCGCGATATCCCAATGCGACGTTCAGAACCCTACCCGCCAAGCAGCCACCTCGCGAAATTCAGCACGAGCACGCCCTCCCGGGTATGGGGCTCATGCCTCGTGCGAGTGATGAGAATCTTCGGGAATGCATCCCCGATGGATAGAATCGGCGCAATCTCCCTCTCGAGCGTCGAATCGGCGCCGATATCGTCGCTCACATACACTTTCCTTCCCGGTTTCGAAACTTGGAAGGCAGT